>PDWJ01000070.1_pt1 | contig 131263 bp, 120 predicted proteins | sample 1430881 | NCBI WGS metagenome assembly PDWJ01 (sample SAMN01162460, study PRJNA174530) | Oral metagenome, whole genome shotgun sequencing project. | biome: Marine environment; feature: Marine mammal; material: Swab sample of the gingival sulcus; isolation source: swab sample of gingival sulcus... | reverse complement strand
CAAAAGAAAGAAATCAACGGAATAGAAATCGATTAACTTTGATAAAACTGGGCATTTTTCGATTGAAATACCTGTACACTTTTTAATTGAAATTTACAGATAAACCAGCGTAAACGTATTTCTCATGATCAGTATAAGGTTAGAATAACATCATTAGAGTTATTTTTTGTATTTTCAACATGTTATGGTTTTGAGAAACTTACATAAAAGCATATTAATCAGTTGTTCTATTGAAACAGTAGTGTTCACCATCCGAGGTGAAGGTATTGAATATGTGACAAAGAGATACAGTACGTTTACGAGCTCTTTGACAAAGTTGAAGGAGTGGCTAATAAAGCAGGAGGCTACCCATATAGTGATGGAGAGTACCGAAGTATACTGGAAACCTATTTTCAGTATTTTAGGAGATGACTTTGTAATCCTGCTGGTCAATACACGTAACATGAAAAATGTGCCGAGGCATAAGACGGATAAGAAAGATAGCCGATGGCAAGTAAAGTTGTTGCTAAGCGGGCTACTCAAAGGTAGTCTTATTCCAGATCGTCCTTTCAGAGAACTTCGGGACTTGGCTAGGTATCGCAAGAAACTGGTGCAACAGGTAACGGCAGATAATAACAGGTTCCTGAAGATCTTGGAAAATGCCAATAATAAACTATCCATGGTGCTGAGTGATGTTTTTGGTGTAAGTGGGAGGAAGATGGTCAACCGCATATTGTCGATAGAGAATTATCGCCCTAAGGAACTGATCCAGTGCATGCATGGGGGTGTGAAGGCCAGCAGGGAAGACATCCAAGAAGCCTTAACAGGCTATATCACAGATCATCACAAGTTCATGTTACGAACCATCCTTGGCAATATAGCAAAAACGGAGAGTACTATCGCTGAGATAGGCCTAAGGATGGATGCTGTTTTGGAGCCCTATTACCTGAAAAGGGTGTTATTGGAAACAATCCCCGAGGTTGGCCATGAAGTTGCCTTCGCTATCATAACTGAAATAAGAACTTATATGTCTCGCTTTCCTGATCAAAAACATCCGGCATCTTGGGCTGGAATGAGCCCAGGCAGTAACAAGAGTGCGGGAAAAAATAAGAGTGGGCAGATAACGCTTGGAAATAAGCATTTTCGAGTTCATTTAACTGAAAGTAGCTGGGCAACATCAAAAACAAAGAACACCTTTTTCAGTTCAAAATACAAAAGCCTGGTCGGAAGAAGAGGAAAGAAAAAGGCCATCATCACACTGGGACATAAGATTCTGATAGCCTATTACTTCATCATTAAGGACAAGGTTGAATACAAGGAATTGGGCAAGGATTACCTCGATAACTTCAGGAAAGACAAGCTCATCGCATATTATAAAAAGCAGATAGAAAGGCTAGAGCCGAACCTAGAGTTCAATAAAAAGGAAGCAGCCTGAGAAATTTAATGGTCGATTTTTACTGTACGCAATAGACAACAAAAATGAAACTGACCTTATCAGTTAAGCGCAAAAGAGTATTGCCCAGAGCATGAAAGTGAAAATTTCATTTCCTTAGCTAATTACTCTAAGAGATTGAATTAATGAATTTTAACTATATTATTTTCTAGTGAAATCAGAGGATATTTTATGAGTTCTAAATTATTAATAAAACACTGTCTTCTTATATTACTGGGTATCATTCTTCCTGTTATTGGTTTGTCATCTCAGTCTAGACTGATTTCAAATGATCCCCCAAATAATATTTATTCAATAACTTTCACTGATCTCGACCAGAAAGTTCTTGTTGTACATTTTGACGACTTTGTTACATCTGAAGGAACCACTGCAGGTTGGACGGTTTTAGTTGGCGGCGTATCTGTTCCTTTATCTGGAGCCCCTACTCGAAGCGGTACTACTGTCAGCCTAGAGCTTTCCTCCCCAATTTCATATACAGATCGTAATAATGTTTTTGTTTCATATAGTGCGGCATCAGGTTCACTTAGTTTGTTTTCAGGTTCTGAACCTGATTTTACGAATGTTCAAGCCTATAATAATCACCTCGCTGTCCCTAGTGATTTTACCAATGGATTGTATGGAGAAAATCCCCCGAAAGATATTTGTGCTGGAGTTGAAGATGTAGAGGTTGAAATGAATCTGATCCTCAGTGCTAGATACAGAAATAGCATACACTACTCAACCCCAAGAGCATACATTCGGTGGCAAAGCCCTAATGACAATCCAAAGTCACAACCTTTTTTTGTTGAAACAAGCCCTGGAACTGGAGTCTACAATGTTGTATCGACGTATTCTGGCTACCCGGAAAATACAATTAACTGTACTTGGGAAATTTCAATCTTCCCATACTTATACAATTCAGGGACACTACAACCCAACCTGTTTGTCACCCAAAATCGGGTTTTTATTGTCATACCTAATTACAAAAAAGATGATGGAACTCCTGCACCAGGGACTGGTTCACTTGGTATCGATCCTCCTTTGGATGATTTAAGGACTTTATTTTGTGTTGGGGAGGATATTGAAGACTTTGTTTTCGATGAAACAGTTGAATTTGATTGTCGATATGGGGTTGAGAATGAATTGCCAAATATAAACACCAGATGGGTTCAATTTGTATATGGAACTCATGGTAGTGCTATAGATGGAATCCCTAATGTTTTTATCGATGTAAATGGCACACCTGTTCAAGTTACAGATGCTGATGGGAATGGTATCATTCAGAAATGGTTTGTGAATCCGGATGGTACGCCCAATGCTGCCGGATATTTTACAGCAAGTGGATATTTTGAAGGTCCGGTTGAAGAATATGATTTTAATACTACTGAGCCCTATAGCCTGATTGATGCCAGAATTTCCACCTATCCCATTAACCATACTGGTGATTTTACGAATGATCAGGTCGATGATATTTTTGAAATCACCTTGAATGTTTGGGGTCCTTGTAATCCTTATGGCACCTCTCCTGTCTCAGAGATCTCAAGACTCCGACTTGTTGAATCGCCTCCCCCTCCAACAGTTCCGACTTTAACAGAGTGTGTTGGTTCTGTCACAGCCACCATTAATGCATCCGGTACAGGAGGAGTGATTCAATGGTTTGACGACCCGAGACATAGAGACCCAACTGATCTTGTCAACACAGGAGGTTCATTTACACATGGAAAGACAATAAACGGCACTTATACATGGTGGGTTACTGAATCCAGAGATTACGGTTCTGGAGTCTCTTGTCCCAGCGATACATCCAGGAGTACTCTGACGATTAACCCAATCCCAAATAAACCAAGTATTGTAGTTACTGGTTCCCCTAACTTCTGTTATGACGGAGGTACAACAAATGTTACGCTTACGGCAGATCCAAATGATCCACCAACAGTAACAAGCTACCAATGGTACAGAAATGGAACTGCAATAGGAGGTGCTACAAGCAGCTCCATCGTATTGGATGAAGTAGCTGAAAGTGGTACCTACACAGTCCGCACCTTGGGTATCAACCCAACCAACTGCGAAAGCCCTCTTTCGGACCCGCAAGTAATTAACATCTATGAACTCGCCACCACCACCGACCCGGCCGATCAGACGATTTGTGCCGACAACAATGTGGAGGACGGGAATGCCTCCTTTAGTGTGACTGTGGGGGGGGCGCCAAGGACAATTCAGTGGCAGCGATCGAATGACGGTTCAACATGGGTGGACATTACCGGGGCAACGTCGCCGGGGGATGGCTGTAGCTATGGGGGCTACAATACCGCCACCTTGTCGATTACGGGTGCCGATTATGCGATGAACGGCTACCAGTACAGGGTGAAGCTGAGCACGACAGCGGGTGGCTGTGAGACCTTATCGGCAGCAGCTACCTTAACGGTGCATCCGACAGCGACCATTAGTCCGCAGCCAGCCGACCAGAACGAATGTGAGTTCGATAATGCAAGTTTTACGATCGGGCACAGCATTGCGGCGGGAAGTGTAGCGACCTACCAGTGGCAACGCGAAGGGACCAACATTACGGCAACGACCGATGGAGGTGTTTACAGTGGGTACAATACACAAACCCTGACGATTACTGCAGCGGACAGGAGCCTTAGCGGCAACCACTACCGGGTTTATATCACCAGCAATGAGGGGTGCCGGACCAGGTCCGATTTTGGGGAACTGAGCATCAATCCCAAGGCAGATATCACTTCGCATCCGGCCAATCAGGAAATTTGCGAGAATAAGACGGCGAGCTTTAGCGTATCGACCGATGGTGATCCTGTAGTGACAGGCTACCGCTGGGAGCTGAGCACGAATGGTGGGACAAGCTGGTCTGATGTGACGGGTGGTGGATACAGCGAGGAAGACACGCCTACCCTCAGCATTACGAATGTGCCCATTTCTTACAATGGAAACCTATACCGGGTGGTTCTGACTACCGGAGGGGGCTGTGACATAACTTCCAACAACGGTGAATTGACAGTAAATCCGGAGCCAGTTGAGCGAACCATTGTCTCGTCCGGCAACAATATCTGCTACAATACCAGCACCAATGTTGTGATTCTGAGCTCGGTATCGGGAGTGCTCTATTCAGTTTACGATGCCTCCGATGACAGCTTTGTGGGCTCGGTGAACGGGAACGGGGGCGATGTGACGGTAGCAACACCCAATCTGACAGCCGCATCGAGCACCTTCTATGTAGTTGCCAGAAATACCTCAACAAGCTGTGAACGACGCAATAACGATGAGGTAACCATCAATGTGAATCCGCAGTTTGTGCTGGCTGCACTGGCCGAGGATGGGAGTATCTGTATGAACGACAGCTACGATTTCAGGGTGAATATGACCGGCGGTACGGGGCCTTACGATCTGACCTACTCCGATGGAAGCAATAACTATCCGCTCACCAACTATGTGAGCGGGTCAACGATCAATACCGGCCCGCTTACGGGCAATACAACTTATTCGCTCGTATCGGTCGTCGATGACAGAGGCTGTCCGGCGGATGACCTGGGTTCCGACATTAGCGTAACAGTAGGTGCGGCCTATGTATCGGCCACCATTACTGCCGGTGCTGATGTTTGTGAAGGATCCGATGCAAGCATTCGATTGCAGTCGGCCGGTGGTGCACCACCCTATACCTACACCCTTTCGGGCGATAACATTCCCGGCACCCTCAATGTCACCTCGAACGATACAACTGTTAACATTGCAGGGCTGACTGTGGGCAACCATAGCTATACCCTGGTATCGGCGGTTGACCATTGCGCAAATGCTGCCGGTTCCATCATTAACAGTCCCGATGGGCTGGAGGTTTTCGGACTTCCGGATATCTCAGGGACCACGAACAATGCTACAACGGTTTGTAACGACGGGATCACCGATATTGAGCTGATTACCGATGTGCCGGGAACCGAGTTCTCGTGGACGATTACAGCAGGACTTGGGGCAAGCTGGAGTGCAGGGAAAGGGCCTGTGGCAGGTTCAATGACCGATGCAGCCGGAACAGAGACCATTGCACAGCAGTTGCAGCATAGCGGACCGGAACCGGTAACCGTAAGCTACCGGATTGCTTCAAAGGGGCCGGGAGCAACAGCCTGTCCCGGAAACAGCGTGGACATGAATGTGGTAGTGCCCCCTACTCCCGTAGTGACAAGTCCGGCTACAAAGAGTGTATGTAACTCAACAGCATTGGGCTACGACATCACCTCCTCGACCACCCATGCAAGCCTGAGTTTTGAATGGAGCCGGGCAGCGGTATCGGGGATCAGTAACGGAGCGGTAACGGGACAAACGGCCGATCCGATTAATGAAAGCCTCACCAACACTACGAATGAACCCATTGATGTGGAGTACGTGATTACCCCGAAGATCATGGGTTGTGACGGAGTGCCTTTCACGCTTACCGTAACCGTGAATCCGACAGCCACCGTAAATTCGGCAAACAGCTATAATCTCTGCGACAACACCGCAATGTCCTATACAGCGACAAGTCCGACCACCCACTCCTCGCTTGACTTTAGCTGGACAAGAGCGGCAGTAAGCGGAATAAGCCCGGCCACGGGAACAGGTACAGGTGCGCTTATCGACGAAGTTCTCGACAACAGCACCACCGAACCCATCGATGTCGAATACATCATTACCCCGGAGGTAAATGGATGTCCGGGCACAGCCTTTACCCTCACGGTAACGGTAAATCCCACCCCCGTTGTAAACTCGGCCTCGTCCGTCAACATCTGCGACAACTCCCTGCTGAACTACACCATCACTTCCTCCACCACCGATGCAGCCCTAAGCTTCAACTGGAGCAGACCCCTGGTGTCAGGCATCGCAAATCCGGCTGCCGGCAATACCGGAAGCAGCATTAGTGAAACCCTCGACAACACCACCACCGAGCCCATTGTGGTGCCCTATACCATTACACCCGAAATCAATGCTTGCACGGGTACGCCCTTTACCCTGAATGTAACGGTAAACCCAACCACCACAGTCACAAGCCCGGCTACGGCCAGTATCTGTAATTCCACGGCCCTGGGCTATACCATTACGAGTGCCACCACCGATGCTGCCCTTCAGTTTAACTGGAGCCGGGCAGCTGTGGCGGGGATCTCAAATACGGCAGCTTCGGCCACCAGCAACAGCATTAACGAGTCCCTGACCAATACCACAACCGAGCCCATTGATGTGGCCTATTCAATTACACCAACCATCAATGGCTGTCCGGGTACCCCCTTTGTACTTACGGTAACGGTGAATCCAACCCCCGTGGTTACCAGCCCAGCCACCAAGATGGTTTGCGATCTGGAGGCGATCGACTACAGCATCAGCTCTTCCACTACCGATGCCGGACTGGTCTTCAACTGGAGCCGTGCCGCAGTGGCGGGGATCTCGAATGGGGCGGTAAGCAATACCGGAAACTACATCAACGAGAGCCTGGACAATACCTCGACCGAGCCCGTGGATGTGGAGTATGTGATTACGCCACGCCTGAATGGCTGTGATGGCACGCCCTTCACCCTCACGGTAACGGTGAATCCAACCCCCGTGGTTACCAGTGCGGCCACGCTGAACATCTGCAACAATACGGCCCTGGGCTATACCATTACCTCATCGACGAGCGATGCCGCCCTGGGCTTTGAATGGGAACGAGCGGCAGTTACAGGTATCTCCAATACTGCGGTGAGCGGACAAAGCGCCAATCCGATCAACGAAGCCCTGGTAAACACCACCACCGAGCCCGTCAATGTAAGCTATGTGATTACGCCAATAATCAGTGGCTGCGATGGCACACCGTTTACACTGACCGTAACCGTGAATCCGACTGCTGTAATTACCTCGCCCACTACAGCCATGGTCTGCGACAACGTGCCATTGGCTTATACCATCACCTCTTCAACCACCGATGCAGCCCTCGTGCTGAACTGGAGCCGGGCAGCTGTAACGGGGATTCAGAACAGTGCGGCCGCCGGAACGGGCAGCCTGATTAACGAGAGCCTCGACAACACCTCCACCGAGCCGGTCGATGTCGAATATGTGATTACCCCCTCGATCAATGGCTGCACAGGTACTCCGCTGACCCTTACTGTAAAGGTCAATCCAACCCCCGTGCTTACCAGCCCGACAACGATGCGTATCTGCGATGATACTCCCCTGGGCTACACCATCACCTCATCGACCTCTGACGCGGCCCTGAACTTCAACTGGAGCAGGAACAGCGTGGCCGGTATTGCAAATGCAGCCGGATCCGGGACAGGGGCCTCCATTAATGAGACCCTCGACAATACCTGGGACATCGACATCGATGTCCTCTACACCATCACGCCGGTTATCAATGGCTGTAACGGCATACCGGGCACCCTCACGGCAACCGTGGAACCCACGCCAAAAGCCACCGTAACCAACACCACGGCCACGGTATGCAACGAAGGCAATGTAGATATCACAATTAGCTCAGCGACTGTGCCGTCTGTGCCTGCCAATCTCACCTTCGATGTCGAGGTAAGCTCGACCGATGATGCCAACCTGGGAGGAGCCGCCTCGGCCGACCTCAATGATGTGGCGGCAGGTACCGTCATCAATGGCCAGCTGACCAATGCATCCTATGCCCCCATCGTGGTCACCTACACCATCACGCCCAAATTGAGCGCTTGTCCGGCCGGCAGTAAGGTGACGACCCAGGTAACGGTTTACCCGAAACCGGATGTCACAGCCACCAACAATACACCGGTTTTACCCACGGGAGCAACGACCGACATCGTACTAAACGGAAATGTGGCCGGGACCACCTTTGGCTGGCACGTCCCCAACCCGGGTACAACAGGAGCTGCCGATGGCGGCGGACTAACCGACGGGCAGTCCATTGCACAGCTCCTGACGAACACTTCGGCTGTTCCGGTAACTGTGACCTACCGCATTGCGCCCATGGCCAATGGCTGTCCGGGCGACTCCATCACCGAGACGGTGCAAATCGACCCGAACGTGGACATGACGGTCGTCAACAATGCCCCCGATATCTGTACAGGTGGAAGTTCCGATCTGGATATCTCCAGCTCCGTAGCGGGTGCCACCTTTGCCTGGACCGTGACCGATGCCAATGGTGCGGGAGCGACAGCAGGCAGCGGAGGGCCAAACACCCATACCATCCAGCAGTCGCTGGTGAATACCACCTCAGCACCGATAAGCGTAAGCTATCACATAACGCCGACCGGTCCGGCACCAACCTTTATTGCGGGGACTACCCAGGATCACGTGGTAACGATTTATCCAAAGCCACAGGGACAGATCAGCAACAATGCGCCGCGAATCTGTAACGGCAGTGATACCGATATCGATCTCGACTCGGATGTAAGCGGGACCACCTTCACGTGGACCATTACCGATCCCAGTGGCGCCTCAGGTGCGAGCGCCTCAACCGGATCTGTTGCCACAGGCAACACCATTGCCCAAACCCTGGTGAACGCTGGTACCACTCCCTTAACGGTCACCTATCACATCCTCCCCACCGGTCCAAATCCGACCAACTGCAATGGCGACATTTTGGACATCGATGTTATCGTGGATCCAACCCCGGTGGCCAACATCAGCAATGCAGCGCCGGTGATTTGCAGCGGAACAAATACAAATATCGGGCTGAACGCCTCCGTGGCTAACTCAAGTTTTACCTGGAGTGTGGCCGACCCGAAAGGCACAGGTGCAACGGGTGGCACAGGGCTTATCGGGGATGCCATTGTGCAAACCCTCAGCAATACGACCCAAAGCCCGGTAAGCATTAGCTATGAGATCATTCCTTACGGACCTGGCACAACAGCCTGTCCCGGCAGCCCGGTTTACCAGAATGTAACCGTGAATCCGCTGCCGATTACCTCGGCGATTACCGGTGCCGACACCGTATGTGAAGGCACAACGAACCTGGTCTTCTCGGTGGTCCATACACCCGACTCCTACTACGAATGGAATGTTCCGGCAGTGCTGGGCACACCCACCTTTGGCGGGAGCGGGCTCAACAGCTATGCGACCATCATAACGGCCGCCAATACAGCTGCGATGCTAAGCGACTCGCTCTGGGTATTTGAGACCAACCAATACGGTTGTACCAGGGATACGATTTATAAGCCACTGACCATTGTACCCTTCCCGACAGTGGCCAACATCACAGGCGATGCATCGGTTTGTGCACTGACCACCCACAGCTACAGTGTTCCCAATCAGGTGGGCAGCAACTACCAGTGGTTCATCCCGCCGGGAGCAGGCTTTGGCTCGTCCGATCCTACCACCAACAGCATCGATGTCACCTTTGGCCTCATCTCCGGTCAGGTCAGGGCCATTGAAACCAGCTCCGGTGGCTGTGTAACCACGCACAACCCGCTGATGGTAACCGTAAATCCGCTGCCGATTGCAACCCTGAATGCCGACCGCCTGGCGGCCTGTGAGGGTGATGTAATAAGCTTCACGGCAGGGCCGGCAAGCGGGACCAATTTTGAATTCTTTGTAAACGGAACCAGTGTCCAAAGCGGAGCCTCGAATACCTATGCCGTTTCCAGCCTGGCAAATAACGATGTGGTAACGGTGAACGTGACCTCCGCCGATGGCTGTGAACAGCTAAGCGGCCCGGTCCAGATCACCATCTATGCCCCACCGGTGGTAAGCCTGGCTTCGTCCGATGCCGATAACATCATCTGTTTCGGGGAGAATGTCGACTTTACGGCCACTTCAGCTACGGCTGTAAGCTATGAGTTCTTCCTCAACGGTGCCTCCGTGCAGAACGGCCCCCTGAACTTCTGGTCGTCAGCCTCCCTGAACGATGGTGACGAGGTCTATGCCGAAGTACGCTCGGCCTTTAGCTGCTTTGGACGGAGCGACACCATTCAGACTGTGGTGAATCCCCTGCCGGTAGCTAGCTTGTCGGGCGACAATACCATTTGTCCGGGCGATGCCTCCGACCTCTCGGTAACGGTCACAACGGGTCTGGCCAACTATACGGTAAGTATCGACAACGGGGTGGGCACGATCAACAACTATGCCAGTGGCGATCCGATTCCTGTATCCCCGGCCCTCAGTACAACCTACAAGCTGGTGTCGCTAAGTGATGCCAATGGCTGTACCTCGGCTGTGCTTACACCTTCGGCAGGCAACCTGAGCGGAACAGCCACGGTATCGGTACGCGACACCGTACAGATTCTGACCCAACCGCATGATGCACTCGTCTGTGAGGCTGTTGATACCAGCTTCTCGGTCTTTGCCACAGGTGAGGGCCTCAGCTACGAGTGGCAAGTCACCAGCAACCTGGCCGATCCCTGGAACCTGATCCCGGGAGCCACCTCCCCGATTTATCCCGTGATTGCGCCCTCTGCGGCCCTCGACAGCTTCTACTACCGTGTAAGAGTCTATTCTACGCTTTGTCCGGAGTTTGCTTTCTCGGATACGGTTCAGCTTTTCCTGAAATACGACCCGGCACTGACGAGTCAACCCGCCGACCAGACCATCTGCGAGGGCGAGGGCACTGGCTTTAGTGTGGATGCCGGACTCACTACCTCCCCGCTCTACCAGTGGCAGCTAAGCTACGATAACGGTAGCAACTGGCTCAACCTTTCCGATACAGCCGTTTACAATGGCACTTCGACCGACAGTATGCGTGTGATCTCGGCTTCCTCACGCTTCAATAACTACCGCTACCGGGCCGTGGTAACCGGCGAATGCGGAACCCCGGTAAACTCGAACATGGCAAGGCTTACCATCCTTGAGCGACCCGAGATTCTGGAACACCCGCACGATACCACGGTCTGCGAAACCCAGCCCCTCTCTTTCAGTGTGAACGCCGGTGTAACCACGGGTGTAAGCTATCAGTGGGAGGTCGACATGGGCAGCGGTTTTGTGGTACTGGGCGATACAGCCGGCATTTACAGCGGTACGGGCAGCAACCTGCTGCAGGTGCTGAATCCGGTGAGTCGCTTTAATGGCTACCAGTATCGGGTCGGGGTTAGTGGAAGCTGCCCCGTGGCCCTCTACTCGAATCCGGCCCTCCTGATGGTAAATGAGGTGCCCGAAATTCTGGCCCAACCGACCGATACCATCATCTGTGAAAACGAAAGCCCCTTCTTCTTTGTGAACAGTGGTGCCACCTCTGCTCCTGTTTACCAGTGGCAGGTGAGCATTGACAATGGGAATTCATGGGATAATCTGGGCGATACCGCCATCTACACAGGCAGCTCAAGTCATACGCTTCGGCTGACCGGTGTTCCGAGCACTTACGATCAATACCGCTACCGGGCGATTGTCTCCGGAGTCTGTGCCCCTGCAGTAAGCTCGACCGATGTCCTCTTAACGGTGCGTGAACGACCCGAGATCCTGTCTCACCCCTCCGACACGAGTGTATGTGAAGGCCTGCCTGCCCGCTTCGATGTGAATGCTGGGCTGACAAGCAATGCCAGCTACCAGTGGCAGGTGAACATGAACGAGGGCAGTGGTTTCCTGAACATCGAAAGCGACACCGCAGGCGTTTACCAGGGATCCTCACAGGCAAGCCTGCAGGTTCTCTCGGCCACCAGCCGCTTCAATGGCTACCAGTACCGGGTCATCGTATCGGGCGACTGCAGTCCCCCGCAGACCTCAAACTTTGCCACCCTTAGCGTGCCTGAAGTGCCCGAGATTACCCTGCAACCGGTCGATCGTGAGATCTGTGAAGAAAATAACACCTTCTTCCAGGTGAGCGCGGGCGTAACAAGCAATCCGGTTTATCAGTGGCAGGTTAATATGAACGATGGCAATGGCTTTGTCGACATTGGTGCCGATACCGGAGTCTATACCAGTGTGAACAGTCCGAACCTCTTTCTCACCATGGTGCCCTCGTCCTACAATGGATACAGGTATCATGTAAGGGTATCCGGACAGTGCAACCCGCCGGTAGTCTCCAACGACGTGCTGCTTACCGTAAACGAACTGCCCGAGATAAGCACTCAGCCCGTGAATGACACAGTATGCGAAGGCGATGCAGCTTCCTTTACAGTGGCCACCGGCGTCACCACCGGAGCTGTTGTACAGTGGCAGGTGAACCGGACCGGACTCTGGGAGAACCTCGATGATGTTTCGGGCGACTATACGGGTTCTGCAACGAATGTACTAAGCGTAAACAATCCCGGTTCGGCCTACATGGGCTATCGTTACCGGGCCCGGATCAGCGGCATCTGCGCACCGCCGGTGCTCTCCGAGGCAGCCACGCTGATCATCGACGAACGGCCCGAGATCCTTGCCCAGCCTACGGATAAAGCCATCTGTGAGGACGACAATGTCTTCTTTGTGGTCCATGCCGGGGCCACTACAACCCCCACTTATTACTGGGAATACAGTACAGACGGCACGACCTGGGCAGCCGCAAATACCCTTCCCGAATACGACAGGGAAGGCGACACCCTCTTCCTGAGTGCCCTGCCCTCGTCCTACGACGGCCACCACTTCAGGGCCACAGTCGGCGGCAAGTGCAGCGCGCCGGTGGTATCCAACGTAGCAAAGCTTACCGTGTACGAGAAACCGCAGCTCGATTTGCAGCCGGTCGATGTTGTGGCCTGTGAGCAGGACAGCGTCCTCTTCTTCGTAGATGCAGGGCCAACAAGTATGCCAAACTACCAGTGGGAAATCTGGAACGGAGCCACCTGGATTGTGCCCCCGGTGGACATCTACAGTGGCTCAAACAACGATACACTGTGGATCAACGGGGTGCATTCGGGCATCAACGGCTTGCAAATCAGGCTCAGGCTGAATGGCATCTGTGCACCGGGCGTCATCTCAGATACGGCGGTACTCACCGTGGATGAGCGGCCCGAGATTGTTTCGCAACCAGCCGACCTCACCATCTGTGAAAACGACAATGCCAGCTTTGGCATCGATGCCGGAGTCAGCACTTCTCCCCTCTACCGTTGGCAGTACTTCGACGGCAGCAACTGGCAGGATGCCGGTGGTGGCTTCTTCAGCGGAGAGACAAGTGATACGCTTCGCCTGACGGGTGTTCCGTCCACCTGGACCGCGACCGGTTTCAGGGCCATTGTGAGCAATGCCTGCGGTCCGAACGATACCTCGCAAGTGGCAACACTTACGGTCTATGAACGACCCGAAATCCTCCTTCAGCCAAGCGATGCTGAAACCTGTGAGGGCGTCGGGACCTCCTTCTCCATCGACCCGGGGGTAACCACCAACCCGGGCTACCTCTGGCAGGTACACAACGGCGTATTCTGGGCGCCTGTCACCGGTTTCAACTACAGCGGTCAGGGAACTCCTCTCCTCTCCATACTGAATCCGGGTTCGGCCATGAACGGCTATGCCTACCGGGTAACCCTCTCGGGATCCTGCAGCGATCCGGTGGTTTCCGACAGCGTGAGCCTGACGATCAGAGAGAATCCCGAGATTGTCCTGCAGCCTGTATCGGCTGAGATTTGTGAGTTGCAGGACACCTCCTTTACGGTAGATCCGGGCGTAACAACCAACCCCAATTTCATCTGGTACTACAACGATGGCAGTGGAAGCTGGCAGCCTGTTCCGTCCGATGCCGTCCACAGCGGGGTGAACACCAACACCCTTGTGCTCACAAATGTACCCTGGAGCCAGAACAACTGGCAGTACCGGGTCGAGGTAAGCGGTAGTTGCGGGACCCCGGTAAGCTCCAATCCGGCCTCGCTGCGGGTACACAAGTTGCCCGAAATTGTGAGCCAGCCCCGCGATACCACCATCTGTGAGCTCATGAATGCAGCCTTTACCATTGATGTGGGTAACACGGGCAGCCCGCTCATCCAGTGGGAAGAATACGATGGTTCCGGCTGGCAGGCCATTTCCGACGGGGGCAATTACATCGGTTCCGGTACCGAGGAGCTGAACATCTACGCCATCGATTCGGCTATGACCGGCTTCCGCTACCGTGCACGTGTGCAGGGCTACTGTTCGCCCGGGGCCCTTTCCAACGAGGCCGTCCTCACCGTACACTCGGCCCCACAGCTCTGGAAACAGCCCCTTGATGCCACCATCTGTGAAGGCGACAATACGAGCTTCTCCGTACAGGCGACGGGTACGAACCTGAGCTACCAGTGGCAAGTCGATATGGGCAGTGGCTTCACCGACATCAGTGATTCGAACGGCGGGGTCTTTGCAGGCTGGAACAGCCCCACACTGGTGCTGACCGGAGCCGATCGCAGTTTCGACATCAGCCGCTACAGGGTCCGTGTGGAGGGCAGCTGTGCCCCGGCACAGGTCTCCAACCTGGCCGTTCTGATGGTCCGGACTCCGGCCGAGATCCAGGACCAGCCCGATCCGCTGACCATCTGTGAGTTTAAGAATGCGACCTTCTCGGTAAACGCTAGCGGTGCAGGCCTTAGCTATCAGTGGCAAGAGAGTACCACGGGCGGTGCAAGCTGGACCGACATGAATGATCTTGGCCTCACCATAGGCACCCAAACCCCAAACATGGGTATGTTCTCTGTCTCGCGCAGCTTTGATACCAACCGCTACAGGGTTATTGTTACCGGCACATGCGGGGTACCTGTGATCTCGGACGCACCCGAGTTACGGGTGGAAACAGCTCCCGAGATTTTGCGCCAGCCGATCGACACGACGGTTTGTGAACTGACAGCTGCCGGCTTCAAGGTTGAGGCCAGGGGAACCAACATCAGTTACCATTGGCAGGTGAACGACGGCAGCGGCTTTACCGACATTCCTGTGGGCGATCCGATGTACGAGGGTGAGCTCAGCGACAGCCTCACTCTGCTCAATGCCCAACTGGCTCACAGCGGCTACAGCTTCCGGGTGGTCATATCGGGCAACTGCATCCCTCCGGCAACTTCGAATCCGGTAATTCTGCTGGTGAACCCCAATGTGGTGATCAATGTCGATACAGAGGCAGATGCCATTTGTGAAAATGGCAGCACCACTTTCTCGGTGGATGCATCCGGGGTTGGCCTGAGCTACCAGTGGATGGTGAACCGAAACGACGGGAATGGCTTTGTCGCCTTGACCGACGATGCGAACCACCTGGGCTCAAACGACGAACAACTTGTCGTGAGCAATGTCACTTTAGATATGGACGGCTGGAGTTACTACCTCGATGTGCTCAGTGTCTGTAACCCCATCTCCTCAGCAAGTGCCACCCTCACCGTTTGGCCCAACCCGGTTCCGGCCATTACGCCGCTGACCACCCATCCCGACTATCCGCTCATTTGCGGTGGCGATCTGCTCACCCTCGACGGGAATCCAAGCGGTGGCTCGGGCAACTACACCATCCACCAGTGGAGCGGAGCCATTGCACCGCTCTCATCGATCAGTGACCGGGTGGTCGACTTCAGAACCACGATCAAGGGAATCTACGAGCTTGCCTACAAGGTAACCGACGACCGGGGTTGCGTGGGTACATCAGTAGTTACCATTGAGAACGAGAGGCCCACAGCCCAGTTCCTTTCGGATGCAGTACCGTCCTGCGGCTATCGGGAAGTGAACTTCACCAACGCTTCGACGGCCGATGCCGCTACCTTCCTGTGGGACTTTGGCGATGGCAATACGAGTACACAGAAAGATGTGAGCCACGGTTTCGACAATACCAGTCCCAGTGGTGAGGTGGCCTACTACACGGTGAAACTGGTCGCTGCGAGCGAACACAACTGCCGGGATACAGCCAGGAGCGTGGTAACCATCTACCCGAAGGTTGTGGCCAATATTGATGCCGACACCACAGAAGGCTGCCATCCGCTGAACCTGGTCTTCACGACCCAACCCGGTGCAGCCAGCTATCTCTGGGACTATGGGGATGGCAATGGTGCAGAGGGCGGTTATGTGACCCAACACCTCTTCGAAAACTACGGCACTTCCGTTGAGACCTACACCGTAGAGCTCACCACCACTTCGTTCTATGGCTGTATCGACACCGCAACACTCGATGTTACTGTCCAGCCGATCCCACAGCCCTCGTTCACGGCCGTACCACTCGTGCAGACCTATCCCGATGCCACGGTGACCTTCACCAATGGCACCCAGGCCGGTCCCTGGACCTATCTCTGGGACTTCGGCGATGGCAGCACCTCCACCGAGGAGAATCCGGTGCATGTTTATGCCTCAGACGGCACCTACTCTGTGGTCTTCTATGTGAACAGTGGCGATTGCATAGACAGTACGGGGACGACGGTGGTGATTCATCCCCAGCCCCCGCTGGCCGACTTTGAGATCCCGGAGAGCGGCTGTACACCTCTGGAAGTCCGGTTCACCAACCTCTCAAAGTGGGCCACCAACTATCTCTGGGACTTCGGAGACGGTTATGTTTCCACGGAAGAGAATCCCAGCCATACCTTCGAATATCCGGGTGAAATGACCGTACGTCTGCAGGCCACCGGCCCTGGCGGAACGGCCAACAGCTCGGCCATCCTGAATGTTTACGAGACGCCTAACGTGGCCTTCAACTCGGCTCCCGATTCGGTATTTGTGAAGGACAAGCCAGTCCGCTTTTTCAACCTCACAGCCGGAGCAACAAATTATCGCTGGGACTTCGGAGACTACTACGAGGATGGCGAAGCTGCGCCCTACAACTTCTCGAGTGCTACGGATACCCTGCACTACTACTATACCGAAGGCTATAAAGACGTTAAGCTGGTGGCCTGGAACGACCACTGTATCGACAGCCTCACCAAACAGGTGGTGAAGGTGATCCCGGCGGGCGACATCCAGTTCCCGACCGTCTTCCGCCCCGATCTGTCGGGTCCGTCCGGAGGCTATATCGATCCGAACAACCCGAACACCGATCCAGGTGTGGCAAACAGCATCTTCTACCCCGGTATAAACAAGCAGGTAGACGAATACCACCTCTATGTCTATAACCGCTGGGGCGAGCTGATCTTCCAGAGCGACGACATCAATGTGGGTTGGGATGGCTACATTAAGGGCCAGCTTGCTGCCCAGGGTGTATATATCTGGAAGGTTCTGCTGGTCTATAAAAACGGTTCGCCCGAGAGCCTGGCGGGAGATATAACACTTTTATGGAAACGAGAACAATAGCTGTATGGCGGGGGGAAAATCAGCCCCCCGCCTGTCTAACATTGCCGAAGAATTATCTTTTAAAAAGCTAAAGTCGGAGAATAGTCAGCGGTTTTAAAAAAAGTTACTTATTTTAGTTTACGCAAATTCAGGCCTGTTTGTGAAGAGACTTGCGATCATCATAGGAATCATCAGCATCTTTGTCGGAGCAAAGGGCCAGGACCCCCAGTTCACGCAATTCTATGCCAACCCATTGTATCTGGCACCCTCCTTCGCCGGTGCTACGCAGCAGGACCGTATATCCGCGGCCTACCGGAACCAGTGGCCGGAGATCGGCAATGTCTTTGTCACCTACAGCTTCGCCTATGATCATTACTTCGAGAATTTCAACAGTGGTGTGGGCGTCCTGCTGATGCGCGATGTAGCCGGTAGCGGTGACATGGGGCTCTTGAATGCAGGCCTGCAGTACTCTTACGACATTAAAGTAACCAAGGTGTTCCATCTGCGGCCAGGCATCCATTTCAACTACACCCAGATGGGCATCAACTATGCCAAACTGATCTGGAACGACCAGCTTACCAGCGGAGGCTCCGGGGGTTCCACCATTGAGCAGTCACCCTCCGATCCCTTCAAACCCGATGTTGACTTTTCTGCATCGCTGCTGGGCTACAGCGACAGGGCCTGGTTCGGTTTTTCCATCGATCACCTCCTGCGCCCCAGCTACGGATTCTACAACAATGAGGTTCCATGGGACATCAAGTACTCGGTCTTCGGAGGCTACCAGGTGGTTAAACGAGGTCATCTGCTGAACCCCATCGACGAGACCCTCTCAACGGCCTTCCATTTTCGCCACCAGGGACAGTTCACACAGCTCGACCTGGGCCTCTACTGGTACAAAGCTCCGCTGATGCTCGGGTTCTGGTACCGCGGGATTCCCTTCCTCAAAGGAAAGGATCCCAACTATGCCAAGGACCCCCGGGGCGATGCCATCGCCTTCCTGGTAGGTTACAAAATGGACCAGCTCCGTGTAGGCTACAGCTACGACTTCACGATCTCCAACCTGGTTTCCTCTACCGGTGGCGCCCACGAGATCTCCATTACTTACGAATTCAAGACCACCCGCAAGAAGAAAGCTGCGCGGATGATTCCCTGTCCCGAATTCTAGCCCCCTTCCTTCCTGAAAAGATGACCGGTGCGGACACTCCGGATGGAACACAGTCCGGAAGCTTTGCAATTCACTCGGTTTTGCGATCTTCCTGCCGTCGGCCTTTCTGCTGTATTGCTTCCCTGTAAAGCAGAACCTGGGGCTGCAAAATCTCTTGATCCTGATCGCAAGCCACACCTTCTATGACATACAGGCCGCCATAGAGCGTGCAAACGGAACTGTCCATCCCCGATAAAGCCGCAGTTCCCCGGTACCTTTTGCAAGGGTTTTACCTGTTCGAATACGGGTTTCACGTGTTTACAATACGCAGCATTGCCATGTGGTAAGTACCTCGCGCATTTTTCTCTATCTTCGGTTGGCAAATGCCTTTCACATCCACCTTTCGGTGGATTTTCTGCTAATAGGCAAGCCATTCTCGGAGCACTGGGACCGAGGTGGCGGAGCTGTGCCGGGTTAACAGGAATTATTGCCATCGATTTTACAAGGAACCACACCAACAGGCAGGCCGAAACAAACCGTTCGCTAAACCTGATCATTATTTCCATCCTGGTCGGGCTGGCCGTATGGCTCTCAGGCGCGCTCTTTCTTTCGGCCATCGGACTGGGCTTTACCTTCTTCATCTTGGTAAGGCTGCTCATTCTGATGGGAAAACGCATCCCCATCATTGAGCTAATGACTGCACTGGCGGCCCTTCAGTGGATTCTGGGCCCTTACATTGAATACCGAAACACCTACGACCATTATCGCTACCACATGTGGGTCCCGGAAAATGAATACATGGCCTTTGTTGTACCCGCAGTACTAGCCTTCTGGCTTGGTGCGAATATGATTAAGCCCAGGATTCAGTTAGAAGACATTAAGACTCAGGTTCTCTCGATTCTCGACGAACACCCGTATTTCCCATACATCCTGATTGCTTTGGGCGCATTTCTTCCCTATCTGTCGGGCTTCTTCCCCCCCAGTCTGGGCTTCGTATTCTTTTTGCTTTCTACCCTGAAATACATCGGAGCCATCTACCTGATTCACTCGGAACACCGGCTAAGATGGTGGATCTTCTTTGGGGTTCTGCTGTTCACCATGCTTACAGCTATTGGGGCCGGGATGTTCCATGACGTGCTGCTGTGGGGGATGCTCCTGTTTACCTTTTTGGCGAAAGAATGGAATCTTGGCCTTTCCACAAAAATCATTGCGGCCGTCCTTGGTTTGGTTTTTGCGATGACCATACAGACCGTAAAGTACCCATACCGGGAAATGACCTGGAACGGAGGCTATGAAGGAAACAAAACCGCTCTCTTTCTCAAGCTTGCCGCTAACGCATGGTCGAGCGGGTCCATTTTCACACCCGGGCACGGTGTTCACATGAATGTCAGGCTGAACCAGGGCTGGATTATCTCGGCCATCATGCACAATGTACCGGCCAGTGTACCCTATGCCAAAGGGGCAACAATAAGGGATGGGATTATGAACAGTGTGGTCCCCCGTATCTTGAATCCCAATAAGCTACGTGCAGGTGGACGCGAGAACTTCAGGCGCTTCACCGGGCTGAGTATCCGTGATGATACCTCCATGGGGATTTCGATTGCCGGTGAAGGATGGGCAAACTACGGCTGGTCGGGAGGCATCATCTTTATGTTCCTGTGGGGGGCCTTTATAAACTGGTTCTGGCGCATGCTGGAGCGCTGGTCGAAATACTTTCCAACCCTTCTGATCTGGAGTCCCATGCTCTTCCTTCAGGTGGTCAAAGCCGAAACGGAATTCGGGATTGTATTGAACCACCTGATAAAAGCCAGTATCGTGGTACTGGGCTCGGTTCTGCTCATCAGGCGCATCTGGGGATTCAGGCCTGAGAGCGGCCAGGTACAGATTGAAATGGAGAGCTGTTCACCTGAGATATGATTTCTAAACGCTTTTTTATAGTTGCTTGCTAAAAAACCCGAAGGCAATGAAATTATACTGTGAGAACTATCTGCCGCTGATTCTCGGATCAATGCTCCTCATTTCCTCCTGTGTATCAAACAAGCAAATGGCCTATCTGCAATATGAGGATGACCTGGACAGACGCACCGACATTGTCACCGACAGCCTGATCAGAGTGTACGAATCGGGAGCGCTTCGCTACGCACTTCAGGTCAATGATATCCTTGACATTCGCATTGCCAGTCCAACCCCGGAAGAGTACAACCCCTTTCGCATTGCAGACCGGAACATCACTGCCGGAGGGAGTTCGGGAAACAGCCTGGGAAGTGGTGGCAACGTGCAGAATCGGGGCTACAGAATCGACCCCCGGGGAAACCTGACCCTCCCGGTTATCGGAGAGCTACGGGCCGAAGGGCTTACAATTGAACAGCTTGAAGATACCATCGACGTACTGGCTGCTGTAGAACTGGAGGATCCGGTAACACGCATCAACCTGCTCAATTTCAGGTTCTCGGTATTGGGTGAAGTGGCCGGAGAAGGGGTGCAATACTCCAGCGATCATTCACTGACCATGCTACAGGCCATTGCCATGGCAGGAGGTGCCGGCGAATTTGGGGACATGTCGCGTGTAAAAGTAATCCGGAGGATGAAAGACAGGAACTATGTTTTTTACCTGAATCTGCTCGATGAATCCTTCCTTGCAAGCGAGTTCTACTTTGTACAACCGCAGGACATGATTGTGGTTCCTCCCTTACCATCCAAACCCTATCTCAGATATCTCGGCCAGAATCTATCCATTGTCGCATCGGGGGTGTCTCTTGCACTAACCATCATATCACTGCTAACCCTTTATAAACCGTAGTCCGGGAGAAAACGACATGACCAACAACACCACGCCCCGTCGTCCGGCTATTGCCCAGAAGTGGGTTTTCCAGAAACTCCTGCTTCAGCTGCTAAACAACTGGGTATGGATCGGACTCATCATTGTCCTCAGCCTTAGCACCGCTGCCCTGATGAACCGATATACCAACAAGGTGTTTCAGACCTCGGTTCAACTGGTCAAGGGAAGCAATGAATCCGATGCCAATGAGGCGGCTTACATGTTTGGAGGCGGAATAGAAAACAGCAAGATAAACATGCGCTATGAACGAGCCTTCATCTCCTCACTCCCCATCATGAAGGATGTGGCCATGAAACTGGGCCTGGATGTAAGCTACTATTCCAAGGGCCGCATTAAAACCTCGGAACGGTATGGCTATGGCCCGATTAAGGTGAGCGTGGATCACAATTCCAATCAGATTCCCTATGGCATCCTCTTTACGATATTCAGCGAGGACAGCCGGCATTTTTCCCTGCAAACCGAGGATGCTTACTGGCAGGAAAAGGTAGATGGAAAGCGCTTTTTGTTTGGACAGGAAGCCCGGGTAGCGGATTTCAGTTTCATGGTCTCCCTGAAAGGCCCTCTGAATACAGGCGAATGGAAATTCAGAATCCATACGCCACAGGATGCCGCACAGGGCATAAGAGCCTCACTTGGCATCGCCGAGGTCAGAGAGGGCTACGCTTACAGCAGCAAAAATACAGTGATCGAGCTATCCATGCGCAGCTCCCTTCCCCACAAGGATCGGGCAATTCTGGATGAACTCGTCGAGTCGCTCAGATCGGCCGATATTGTCAGGAAAATTGAACAATCGGAAAGAACCATTTTGTTCATCGAAGAGCAGCTGGAGCTGATTGCCGACAGTATGAAAATGATTGCCGGCCAGATGAGAAGCCTCAAGCTCACCAACAAGGAACTCTCTTCCGGCTCTGCAACAATCTTTGGAAAGATTAACACCCTTGAAGAAGCGAAAACGCGCCTGGTTCTCATTAATCGGTATTGCGACTATCTGGAAGGCTTCATCCTTGAATCAAGTGAAGAAGACCTCATCGCGCCATCGACCTTTGGCCTCGACAATACAGTGATTTCGGGGCTCGTAAACCAGTTCATCAGCCTGCAGCTCGAAAAGAAGGAGCTGGCCGAACTGGGACTGAATTCCACTGTTTTCCGCAAGGAAATTGAACAAAAAGACCGCCAGATTGAAGAAATCGAAGGACTCATCCTCAAGAGTATAGAAAATACCCAACAGGCGAACGAGATCCGTATTGCAGAAACCAATGAACAGATCGGGGCCTTGTTCAAATCGGCCAGATCGGTCCTGAGCGAGGAAATCGTCTATTCAGATTATGAACGGCTCTACAAGCTGAACGAGGATGTCTTTACCATGCTGATGGATAAAAAGACAGAGGCAGGCATCTCCAGGGCCTCTATGATCAGTGACTACCGGACCCTGGAACCTTCCAAGACCTCCGCTACTCCGCTCAAGCCGCAAAAAAGGCGGAACTACATGTCGGGATTGATTCTGGGCATTCTGATTCCGGTTTTCTTCCTGTTCTTCCGAACCCTAAACAGGAATACCATCCTGTCGCTCCTGGAACTCGAAGAACTGGTGAAGCTGCCTGTTGCCGGCGTCATTGGCTTTTCTCAGAACCCCAGAACCATGACTGAAACACCGCAGAGCCTGGTGGCAGAGAACTTCCGCAGCCTCAGATCAAACCTCAGGTTTGTGAACGGCGACAAAAACTGCACAGTCTTCGTCGTCACATCCAGCGTCAGCGCCGAAGGAAAGACCTATATTTCGAGTAACCTGGCCGCCTCCATGGCCCTGCAGGGACGAAAATCAGTAGTGGTTGGTGCCGACATGAGGAAACCAACACTCCACAACTACTTTGTTCAGGAAAAGCAGGATGGATTAAGCCATTTCCTGAGTGGGCAAACCGATTTTCAATCGATTGTCCAACCCGGGGGCATTGAAGGCTTCGACGTGATCTTCTCGGGCCCGGTGCCCCCGAACCCTGCCGAATTACTGGGCAGTGACAAGATGAAGGAGCTCCTTGTTCTGTTGAAGCAAAGCTATGAGGTGATCTTCATCGACACCCCGCCAATCGGTCTGATCTCGGATGCCGCAGAGGTCTTCGATCTTTGTGATTCCATCCTTTTGGTAACCCGCCAGCAAAAAACCCCTGTATCTACCCTTCAGCATGTCGACCATTTTCTGGATGAAAAGAGCCTCACAAAGTCCATGCTCATCTTCAATGGAGTGCGTAAGGGCGTCGGCTATGGATACTATGGCTACGGTTACGGCTACGGCTATGGTGGCTATTATCGCAAGGGTTACGGTTACTATTCCGAAGAAAAGAAATCGAAATGACAGGCGACGCTCCGGAGTTTACACACATCATTCGTCCAAAACGCAGCCTGCTGGAGCTGAACCTGAAGGAGCTTTGGCAGTACAGGGACCTGCTTCGCCTCTTTGTGCGAAGAGATTTTGTAGCTAGGTACAAACAAACGATTCTGGGCCCTTTCTGGTTCATCCTCAACCCCCTTATGAGCACCCTGATCTACACGCTCATCTTCAGCCGGGTTGCAGGCATCCCCACCGATGGCATTCCGCCCGTATTATTCTATCTCTCGGGACTTGTAGCCTGGCAGTACTTTGCAGCCTGTGTGTCCGGAACAGCCAATACCTTTGTCGGAAACGCCAATGTCTTCGGGAAGGTTTACTTCCCGCGACTGATCAGCCCCCTGTCCGTTGTGATCTCCTCGCTTGTACAATTCCTTGTGCAATTCGGACTGTTGATTACGATGATGCTGATCTACTGGGCCAAAGGTTTTCCGCCACAGTTAAACAGCTACATCCTTCTGCTTCCCCCGATCATCTTAACCCTGGCACTCATGGCCCTGGGCTTTGGCATCCTGATCAGTTCGGCTACGACTAAATACCGCGATCTGACGAACTTCATGAGTTTTGGTATTCAGCTCTGGATGTACGCAACCCCGATTATCTATCCCGTTTCCAGTGTGCCCGAACAACTCCGGTTTATGGTCAAATACAATCCGGTTGCCCCCCTGATCGAGGCCTTTAAGTATGCCCTGACCGGAGCGGGCAGTATTTCCTGGCCGGGGCTGGGATTCAGCCTTGTTTTCACGGCAGGGCTCCTCGTCCTCGGGGTTCTGCTGTTCAATAAGGTCGAGCAAAGCTTCATGGATACGGTATGAGAACAGTCATTTCCATAGAGCATCTTTCTAAACGCTACCGTCTTGGCCTGGTTGGCTCGGGAACGCTTAAAGACGACCTGAAAGGCTGGTGGTATCGTGCCAGGGGAAAGGAAGACCCGGCACGAATGATTGGGGATGAAAACCGCCTGGACACCCGGCATGGAAACTATGTCTGGGCCCTCAGAGACATCAATCTGGAGATTAAACAGGGTGAAGTGCTGGGGATCATTGGAAAAAACGGCGCCGGGAAGAGTACATTGCTCAAAATCCTCTCCAGGGTTACCGGTCCAAGCGAGGGCATTGTCAGATCAAAGGGCCGGATTGCGAGTCTGCTCGAAGTCGGTACGGGAATGCATCCCGAACTTACGGGCCGGGACAATGTCTTTCTGAACGGAGCTATTCTCGGAATGAATCGCCGCGAGATTCGATCGAAATTTGATGAGATCGTCGATTTTGCCGGCGTGGCAAAATACATTGATACCCCGGTAAAACGATACAGCAGCGGCATGCATGTCAGGCTGGGCTTTGCAGTTGCAGCCTTTCTGGAACCGGAGGTTCTTATTGTGGATGAGGTACTTGCGGTGGGCGATGCCGAGTTCCAGCGTAAGGCCATCGGGAAAATGCAGGATGTGAGCAGCGGCGAAGGCAGGACTGTCCTCTTTGTGAGCCACAACATGGGATCGATTAAAAACCTGTGCCCGAATGCCATACTATTGGAAAACGGAAAGTGCATCTTTCGCGGAAGCTCAGCCGAAACCATATCGCACTATCAAAAAACACAGTTCCGGAAAGAACAACGGAGCAATAAGCGGGTCTTCGAGGAAAATGGGTTTAAGCTATATGCATCTTCGCTTGTGCCCGACAAGGGGGCTGAGATCAGCAACGGCCAGGATATCACCCTCCGTTTCTCGCTCCGCTTCGAAAGTGAAAAAGCGGTATCAGCCATTCTGAATGTTTACCGGATGAGTGAGCTGGCTTTCGCTGCAGGCAGTTTTCACAAGGACCCCATTGCCGGAAAAGGAGACTATCAGATCGTGTTCAGGATTCCGCCCTATCTCCTGAATCCCGGACATCACAGCATCGACTTCTCCCTGGTCGATGATACAGGCAATATGATCCAGTATCTCTACGCGAGATCGGTCCTGAACTTCAGTATTGAGGACGACCAGCAACGCCGTGGGAAAAAATACAATAAAAGATGGGAGGGTGCTGTTTCTCCAATTCTTGACATTGACATTGAAAAGACAAGGTGAGGGGAATAAACAAACTACTGGATTCCTTTGGCTATAGCCTCTATAAAAAGTCCTTCCATGAGAAGAAGTACATCGAAAAACGCGACTTCAGGCCATTGGAACAGCTTTTCTACAGGCATCTGCATCCCGACTTTTACTTCGTGCAGATCGGAGCCAATGACGGGGTAAGTTTTGATCCGATTTATGAGCTGGTTATGCGGGAACAGCTCCGGGGCATTGCCCTGGAGCCACTGCCCGACATCTTTCTGAAACTACAAGAAAACTACGCCGGCAATCCCCGTGTTGAATTGGTCAACGCCGCCATCCACAAAAACGAAAAACAGCTGCCCATTTACAGGGTCGACCCAAAGGCCGGGGGACTTCCGGAATGGGTGAAAGGGATTGGATCATTCAACAAGGACCATCACAAGCTGAGCCAGATTGATTCGGGGCTCATCATTACCGAAACCGTTCAGTGCATGAGCCTCCCGGAACTAATCGACAGCTATGCCATTTCCCATATCGATTTATTGCAGATCGATACAGAGGGCTACGACTGTGAGATCATCGCCATGATTGACTTCAGTGTGATGAAACCGGGCATCATCAGCTTTGAGCATGGCATCCACGATGGCATCATGAGCTATGAAGGCTACCAGCACTGCCAAAGGCTGCTCATGGATCAGGGATATGAGATCATGACCCTAAAAAGAGATGCCATCGCGTATCTGAGGAATTGGTGAAACCAGCTATGTCATTAAAAGGCCCGTTGCAGGGGAAGATTCGCTTCGCCTGCAGCTATCTGGCTTCCGGGGTAGCGCTGTTCGTTTTATCGGCCACCTTCTTCCTTTGCAAGCCCTTCTTCCACAGCACCCTCATTATTCCGCAACACGGATTCATCGGGGGAACCATGTACTATATCCGAAACCTGATACAGCTTCTGATCAAAACAAAGCCCGTTCAGCTGCTGGTTCCGGAACATGAAAAAGAACAATACAGCGAAGCGTATTCGAAGCAGGTGGCAGGCATTCGCAGTTTCAAAGACGAGTTTGATCACCCTGAAGTTTATTTCGACAAAGCCCATTCCCTTTACAAGTACTACCGGCTGAGAATCGTTCAACAACGCGTTTGTATCCTGCGCCATGCCATTGCCACCCGCTCGAATCGACTGCTTGTATCGGCAACCCATCCCGGAAGGTTTTCCTTTGCCTTTCTGTTTCCGGGCAGGATGAGCTACATTCTGCATACCCTGCCGTGGATAGACCTGGATATCGGGAATAAGAACACCATTGCATCGGGGCTTTCCAAACCCGGCAAATCGATCATAGCTGTATCGGCCTACCTGAAAGGCGAGATCATACGCTACTGGGGACTCAGCTCTCTTGAGTCTAAAATACATGTAATCAGAAACTTCTATGAGCCTTTAAACAAAGTCCATCCGCAACGAAAAGAGGTCATCGGCATACTTACGCTCGGCAACCTTATTCCCGACAAGAATCCAAAGCTTTGGATCGACATGGCCCGGGAACTAAGTAAAAAGCACAGGAACATCGCTGTGGAATGGGTTTGGGCCGGACAAGGCCCCATGTATGAGGAGTTAAAAAGCCTGTGTGCCAACGAGGAGAACATACACTTTGCGGGATGGGTCGATGATGTGGACAAACTCTATGCCGGCAGTGCTATATACCTGCAACCAAGTATGGCCGAAAGTGCCGGGATCGGAATCATTGGCGCAATGGCCCATGGAATCCCGGCTGTGGTAAGCGACAAGGGCGGAACAACAGAATCGGTCGAACACGGCATCACCGGATATCTGTGCAATCCGGGGGAGCGGGATCGCTACATTTCGTACATCGAGAAACTGATCCTGAATCCCGAAATCAGGGAGCGCCTGGGCTCGAAAGCCAGAGAACGCTTTGAGAAAATGTTTACCAAGTCGCTGTGGGAGGAGCGCATTTCCGGTCTATTAAACCAGTGCCTCTGAAAAACCAAAAATCGAAAGCTGCGATCGCAATCTGCGTCTACAACCTGGAACTGGGTGGGGCGCAGATTCAGGCCCTGCAATATGCAAGGGCCATCAAGCATCTCAAAAGCTATCCGGTGTACATGCTTGGCCTGCAAAAAGGCCGGGGGCTGGAACAGGCCCTGAAACAGCATGGCATCGACTATGAATGTGCCGACATCCGGATCGGCAGCTTTCATGGCCATTTGTTCAATCGCTTGAAAGAACTGCTTAAACTACGCCGGATTCTCCGCAAGCGCAAAACCCTGACCATTATTCCCTTTACCTACTACCCCAACGTGATAGGAATCACCGCCTCCTTTTTAGCGGGTTCGAAATACAGAATCTGGAACCAGCGTGGAAGAGAGCTCTCTACTCCGGTTTCAAAGAGCGAAAGAATAGCGATCCGGCTGGCCACACACTATCTCGGGAATTCGGGCGAAATGGCCACCTACCTTAACACAAGACACGGTTTGAGCCGGGACCGCATCCACATCCTGAAAAATGCCCTCCTTGAAAGGACAAAAGAAAAAGGCAAGGTACCGACAAGAGCGGAACTTGGATTTGCCGAATCCGATTTCCTGGTCGTCTTTGTTTCCAATTTCTTTCCCGCCAAGGACCACGAAACAGCAATTGAAGCCTTGCAACTACTTTCATCGAGCCATCCCGATATCAGGATGCTTTTTGTAGGCTATGCCCCGGATCAACACCGCATCCCCCGGCTGAAATCACTGGCCTTTGACAGAAAACTTTGCAACAAAGTCGTCTTTCTTGAAAGCAAACTGGAAATCTCGGGCATCCTGGGGCTATGCGATCTGGGACTGTTTACCGCAATCCGGGAGCATACCGAAGGATCGCCCAATGTCATCCTCGACTATATGAACGCCGGCCTGCCAATTGTTGCCACAAACATAAGGCCGGTTGCGGAGCTCCTGAATGGGACGCAAGGCAGCTTACTGGTTGAACCCGGCTCCCCCCATGAACTTGCTTCTGCCCTGGCCAAAGTGTATGAAAACCGGGCGCAATATGCAGCATGGGGCCTTGAGAATAAAAGCTTTGTGGCGAAACACTACAGTTTCGATAAGCTGACCGGGAGCCTCGGTCTTTACTTATCAAATACGATTCAGGAATGAGAATTGCAATTACATCAACCAGCCACAAGCCTCAGGCCGAGTCTTTTATTGAGGCCCACAAAAGCCGGCTAAAGGGAGAGCTGCATTTTCTTTACGGAGACAACCTCCCAAAATACGGGCCCGATGGAGCGCTGAGCCTTTACCCGGGAATCGGGAAGCGCCTGATGAAAAAGCTTGGCCTGAAGCAGGCAGCAGAGTCTTCACCGCTGGAGGCAGGCATAAAAGACTATTTAAGCAGAAAGCGAATCGACATCGTCCTTTCGGAATTTGGCACAAGCGGTGCAATGATGAGCCCCATTTGCAAAGAGCTTCAGATTCCGCTAATTGTGCATTTCCACGGGGGCGATGCTGTCATCGAAGAGCTGCTGAGAAATTTCCGGGAACGCTATCTGGAGATGTTCGACTATTGTGCAAGAATCGTCGTGGTCTCGAAGGACATGAAGACCGATCTGCTTTCCATCGGGGCTCCCGAAAAGAAGATCCTGCTGAATCCTTGTGGGGCCAGGGAAAGCTTTCAGCAAATAAAGCCGGCATTTAATGAGCCCCATTTTTTGTTCATAGGCCGCTTTGTCGATAAAAAAGCCCCCTACTACCTGGTTTGTGCCATGAAAAGGGTCCTGGAGAGTGTACCGGAAGCAAAACTAGACCTCGTGGGCGAGGGGCCCCTGCTCAATGCCACAAAAAACCTGGCAAAACATCTGGGTATTTCCGACAAGCTCGTATTTCACGGCGCAATTGAACATCCGAATCTTAAGCCCTACCTGGAGAAGGCTTCCTGCTATGTTCAGCATTCGATTGTTGCAGACAACGGAGATGCTGAGGGAACCCCGGTGTCAATTCTGGAAGCTGCCAGTGCCGGCTTGCCCGTGGTTTCGACCCGGCACAAGGGAATAAAACAGGCTGTGGTTGACCATACCACCGGTTTTCTGGTCGACGAACACGATGTTGCAGCTATGGCCGAAAAGATGATTGAGGTGATTACGGATCTGGAGAAGGCAAGATTGATGGGCATGGCTGCACAACAGCACGTACTGAAGAACTATGCGATTGAAACGCATATTGCGAGGCTCGACCTTGCAATCGCAGAGGCAGTCAATGGAAACTAGCATCAGCATCGTCGTAAGCTGTTACAATCTGGCCGGTTTTCTCGGTGAAACCCTGGAGAGTGTAGCCCGTCAAAGCTGGCAAGACTGGGAATGCATCATCGTAAACGATGGCTCGACAGATGCGACCGGGAGGCTTGCCAAAGGCTGGACAAACAGGGATAAAAGGTTTAAGTACCATTACCAGGAGAACAAGGGCCTTCCGGATGCAAGAAATGCGGGGATTCAACGGGCATTGGGAACATACATACTGCCTCTTGATGCAGATGATCTGCTCGACAAAAGCTTTCTGGCGAAAGCACATGCAATCATCAGCCGCAACAGCCATATCAAAATCGTTTATTCGAATACCGAACTGTTTGGCGCAGAATCGGGCCTGTGGAATGAACCCTTCTCGATGAAAGAATTGCTCAGAAGAAATCTCATCCCCGCAAGTGCGATGTTCAGAAAGTCGGACTGGCGCAGCTGCGGCGGATACAGCACCACGATGAAAGGGGGCTTTGAGGACTGGGACTTCTGGCTCTCGCTGCTCGAAAAAGGGGGGGAAGTGCACAAAATTGAGGAAGCGCTCTTTAAGTACAGAAGAAGAGCTGATTCGATGGCCGCCGGCATCGACAGCCAACGGAATACCCAACTCCGAAAGCAAATTGTCATGAACCACCTGCCATTGTATCTTAACGCCCTGGGCGATCCCCTGACCCTGACCCTGGAGATGGAAGATGCGAAAAGAAGGCTTGCATTGATTCAAAACTCCCGTTCCTACAAACTCGGGCAAGGCATAGCACGACTATTCAGGATGTTTACAAAATGATTCAGGGACGCAAGCTATTCGATTGCATACTCTACAACGGAGAAATTGAGGTTCTGCTGCTCCGCCTGGGCCTTATGTCGCCCTTTGTCGACAGATTTATCATTCTGGAAAGCCCGCTCACCTTCTCAAACAGAAAAAAAGAGCTGGCCTTTCCCGCCCAGAAGCACTATCTGAAAAACTACCTGCAGCAAATCGACTATCGGGTGATTGACGACTTTGGGCATTGCAGGGATGCCTGGGACAGAGAGCACCATGTACGGAACAGGCTGCGCGATCTGGCAGGGGGCAACCCGGACGACCTGATCATTATTTCGGATACCGATGAGATTCTTAACCTGCAGGCAATCGCCGACAGGCTGGTCCTTCCGGGTATAAACCTGATTCAGCTTTCCACCTATTATGGCTTTATAAATCTCAGATCCACAGAGAAAATACAGTTTAGTTTACTTGCCGACCTCCAATCGACCGAGGGGCATTTTCTTGGAGACAGGACGAAGTATAAATTACTTGATCACAATCTAATCGAGGATTACAACGGCTGTAACGGGGGGCATTTTACCTATCAATTTGGCTACAAGCTCGATTTGTATCGAAAAAAGATTCAGGGATTTTCCCACCAGGAGTTCAATACAGAGAGAATACTGTCGAAGCGAAGAATAAAAAAGTGCCTCAACTACCAGCTGGACATCCTTGAAAGGTACGAATACAGGTATGAGCTGGTTGGCTGGGACCAGCTATTCATTTCCCGGGAAGCCTTTTCCGGGGCCAATATCGAACAGACGATGACCTATCGGAAAAGGTCTGTAAGCTACCATTTCCACAGGCTGTTCAAGTACCTCGACCCCTACTTTATCGCTTATCACAAAATCCCGATCAGGATTTTCCTGTCGCGGCTTAAAAAGTGCATCACAGGAAAAAAAAGTCTGCGGAGATGAGCCCCGGCATCAGCGTGCACATTCCCGTTTACAACCAGCCTCAACGGCTTCAACAATGCCTTGGTTCTGTCCAAAAGCAGCTGCTCCGACCTGCTGAAGTGCTGATCATTGATGATGCCAGCACAGTGGACTATAGCCGGGTCCTGCACTTATTTCCCGAACTGAATATCAAATATGTACGCAACAGCACAAACCTTGGCCCGCTTCAGAATATGTTAAGGGCATTGCACTATCCGACAGGCTCCGACTACGTAAATGTCTTTCACGAGGACGATCTGATGCATAAAGACTTTTTGAAGCAGTCCCTTGCAGCCCTGGAAAGCGCAAAGGAAAGCCTCTTTTCCTGGTGCGAAATAGGCTTTCATAAACAGGCCTCATCGCCGGTTTACCAGCATCGCGGGGGGAAGTGGCGGGAGGTGGACCAAAGGACCCTGACAGCGCTGCTTCTGGAAGGCAAATCGCTGGGATTCGGGACAGTAGTCTATCGAAAATCGAGGCTTGCCGGGCAGGCCTTCGATTTAAACCACTTCTCTGTCCTTGCCGACAGGCCCTTCCTCCTGTCCATGCTGGATCGGAGCAAAGCCATCGTACTGGAGGATGTATTGGTGTCTGTAAATGCCCACGAGGAGGAAGACACAAGGTGGTCCAATCTGAAGGAAGAACATGTTTACCACCTGCATACCTGCTATAAATCGATGTTTCCGGGCCGATTTGCAAGGCTGTCGAAAAAGCTTCGGGCAGGTTTTAGCCGAAGTATGCTGGACGTCTATCGATTGCTCCCTGCAGAAAACAAAGTGCCCCTGGCTGTTTTCGTTCTAAAAGCGTGGTTCAGAGGTCTTATCTCGCTGAAGTACACACTGCTCACCATCCCCCGATTTAGAAATATGGCTAAAAAAATCCAGGGGATCAGATGAGAATAGCCCTTGTCACTCACGAGTACCCTCCCGATACCGGTTTTGGCGGAATCAGCACCTATAGCGTCAATCTGGTGCTGGCCTTACGTGGCATTGGCATAGAGACAGAAGTCTTCTGCGCATCTTTCGAAAGGGAACTGAGCGAGTGCTATCGGGGAATAGCTACGCATCGAATCAAGGTTTCGCATAGCCCGGATTTTCCCCGGCTCGTCGTAAAGCCCTTCGCCCGGCGCCATAAAGAAAAGCCCTTCGACCTGATCGAATGTCCCGAAATCGGCGGAGAGGCCCTGGAGATAACAAAACAATTCCCCGATTTACCTTTGGTAGTCAGGCTGCATGCGCCCGCGGTTCTGATTACCCGTATGCAGAATTCCCTTATCCCCTTCCATAAAAAGCTCAGATTCGTTGCAGGAAATCTGCGCAGGGGCCGAATCGACTTTGGTTACTGGAGCAGGGGCGACAAGAACCAGCATGCCGATCGGGATTTCCTGATCACAGAGGCAGCCAGGCATATCAGCTCGCCTTCGAAAAAGATGAAGGAATGGGCCACATCATTCTGGAAGATCGACCCTGCCCGAATCTCTGTCATTCCCAACCCCTTCGACCCGGATCCCGTATTGCTGAAGATACCGGCAGATACAAACACAAAGCGAATCACCTTTTACGGCAGGCTGAATGTGCTAAAAGGCCTTGTACCTTTGACAAAAGCCCTGAAAACGATTCTGCGCAACAATCCCGAATGGTCGATGCGTTTTGCCGGAAAAGACGAAAATGCCCACATCGAGGGAATGCGCATGAAACAATACATCGAAAAAGAACTCGAGGCCTTCAACGACCAGCTTGAATGGTTCGATTGGGTGGAAAAGGAATCCCTCCCCGAGCTGCTCAGGGAAAGCGATATTGTGGTCATTCCCAGCCTCTTCGAAAGCTTTTCCTATGTATGTGCCGAGGCTATGAGCGCTGCAAGAGGGATTGTGGGAAGTCGGCGGGGAGGCATGCCCGAGCTGCTCGGGGATACGGGAATCCTGATTGATCCGAAATCGCCGTCAGCCATCAGCAGGGCAGTACAGAAACTGATTTCGGATCCCGCACGCAGGATAAGCTATGGGGAAGCCGCCCGGGAAAGGCTTCTTCGCGCATGCAATCCCGAAATCGTCGCAAAAGAGATGCATCAACTATATCTATCTGTTTTACAAGCATGAAACTGGCATTCATCTCACTCATGGAGGGTGTGCCCGGGGGCGGAAGTGAAGCACTTTGGAAAAAAACAGCCCATCTGGCCCTTGAACAGGGGCACGGTGTAAACATCTCGGTTGTGGACTGGGGTGCAGAAAACAACGTGCAATTTCGCAGCCTGGCCGACAAAGGAGCAAAGCTCCATTTCCGCAAAAAATACCGCCCCCATCTTCCCCCTCTGAAAAAGTTGTGGAATTACTTTGAGACCCATATCGCCCGGCCAAACGCAAACTGGCTCTTTTTGCTCAAAGAAAAACCTGCACATGTACTGATAAGCCAGGGGGGCAGCTTCGACCTCGTACAGCACCACCGCGATCTATTGTCCATACTTCAGCGCCATGGCATCACTTATTCCCTGGTCTGCCACAGCCACCCCCAATTTGCATACATCCCCGACGAAACGGTCCGGAAGCACGCGCCGGAAATGTTCCTGAAGGCCCGGCATGTCTTTTTCATCTCATCCACCCAACAAAGGCTGGTCGAACGCGTCATTATGCAGCCCCTTCCCCATGCATCATTTACATGGAACCCCCTCAACCTAAAGAGCCCTGAATGCCTGGAATGGCCCCCGAATGAAGTCCCGCAATTCGCCATGGTCGGCGGCCTGGTTTCCGGAAAGGGCCACGATCTGGCAATGGCGATTCTGTCGAAAGAAGCATGGACCAAACGTACCTGGCACCTGAATATTTATGGCGATGGCTATGGAAGTGCCTACCTAAAACGGCTTGCCGGCACCGACAGGCTTTCGGAACGAATTAGCTTCCACGGGCAGGTAAAAGGGGCCGAAGAAATCTGGGCCAAAAACCATATTCTGCTGGTTCCCAGCTCGGGCGAAGGCCTGCCCATCGCCATTGTCGAGGCCATGGTTTCGGGCCGTCCGGTAGTAGCTACAGATGTTGGCGGTATAGCTGAGCTTGTAAAAGAAAAAACCAATGGCTTTATTTCAGCCGGCCCCACCGCCTCCTCTTTTGGGGCAGCCATGGAGAGAGCCTGGGAAAGCCGCAGGACCTGGGAGAAAATCGGAGCAGCAAACCACCATGAAATACTCGAACGCATTGATCTTCAACCCGAAAGAAAGGTGCTTGAGGCGATGACTAAATAAGGAAAACCAAGCCCGTTTCTGAACATGCCCCTTGTATCGATCATTGTCACCCTCTACAACAGGAAAGCCTTTATTAAGCAGGCCATTGAAAGCATTCTCGACTCCGACTTTCAGGACTGGGAGCTCATCATCGTCGATGATTGCTCAAGCGATGGGTCCGCTAATATTGCACAATCCTTTGAAGGCCGCGATCCAAGAATCAGGGTCTTCATCAACGAGCAAAATCTGGGTCAGTTCGAAAACAGAAACTATGCAGCCTCGCTGGCCTGTGGCACCTACATCAAATTTATCGATTCCGACGACCTCATCTATCCCCATGGGATCGGGACCATGGTAAGGGCTATGGAAGCATACCCCTCCTGTGGAATTGGTTTTGATGATGAGCATTACGACGGAAGCAGCGCCTTCCCTCATTGCTATTCTCCGGAGCGCATCTTTGAAAAGCACTATTTCGAAAGAGGAATGCTCTTTGTCGGTCCGCTGGGCAGCATCTACCGGAGAAGCCTTTTCGAAGAGCTGGGGGGCTTCGACCCCGCCTGCGGGGTCGCTGCAGATTATGATTTCAATCTCCGGGCAGCTGCCCGAAAAGATGTTGTGGTATTTCAACGCGATCTGTATTGGTACAGACGCCACGAAGGCCAGGAGCTTGTGCAAAAGGCCGCCGACTATTTCAGACTCAGCTTCAGCATCAACCGTTCCATCCTGACAGGCAGCGATTGCCCGATGAATAGCAGAGCTGCGAGGCTGGCGCTGGATAACATCTATCTCCTCAACATGAGGAAAGCCCTCTTCAGGGCCCTGAAGATGCAGCTGGGAACAGCGCTTTCAATGATCAGGTTTATGAACCCCCCGCTCAGACTGTACTTTCTGGTCTTCTTTCCCTACCGGATGCGACGAAAACTGAAGCTCTGAGCCTCCCCTGCGAGCAAATCGATGAAACCCAAAGTCCTTTTCGTACTGGAAAGCTATCTGCCGAATGCAGCGGGAGGTACGGAACGCTATGTCGATCAGTTAATCAGGCTTATCGATAAGGCCTGCTTCGAACCCGAAGTCTTAATCAGCTCAAGCGATCCGAAACAGTCAGACTACAGCTATGAGGGCCTGAGGGTTCAGGTCTTTCATGTCCCTTGCCGGGAAAAGCTCAAGCGCCTGAACGGCCTGAAGCCCCCCTCCGGTATGGCGGATTTCAAACAAAAGATAAAGGAAACCGAACCAGACCTGGTGCATTTCCATTCCTTTGGAAGGGCTGTTAACAGCTTTCACTTACAATGGGTGAAACAACAGGGAATCAAAACTGTTTTTACGAGCCATCTCGGGGGCTTCTTTTGTGTGAAAGGAGACTTCCGCCTCTTCGACCGGGGCCTCTGTGATGGAAGGGTATCAGTGCAACGCTGCATGCATTGCCTGCTTATTTCCAGGGGGCTTTCAGCCCCGAAGGCAAAAGGCCTGGCCTCTGTCCTGGCACGCATGCCGCAACCTCTGTACCACCTGCTCCCCCCTCAGTTCCATATCGTACAAAACCGCCTGAACGAGTTTGAACGTGTCAGAAAGTACGCCGACTCTGTCATTGCCATTGCTCCCTGGATTGAAAAAGCCTTTGCCATAAACGGGATGGAGAAAAATCTGGAACTCGTCTTACAGGGAATAAAGGACCCCGGCAGCAGGGAAGCCCCGGCAAAACAGCCAGGCAATGACATGCTCAAATGCCTGTTTGTGGGCAGAATGAATCCTTCCAAGGGCTTTCACCTCCTGGCCGAAGCTGCAGAACAGCTCGACAGTCGCCGTTTTAGGCTGGATATCTACACCATGCAAAGCGGCGATGAAGCCTATTACCATCGCTATAAAGCCTGGGCAAACAAGCGGAAAAACATCGGTTGGTTTGAACAGGTTCCCAATGCCGAACTGATGAAAAGGATGCCTTCCTATGACCTCCTCATCCTGCCCTCCATCTCCAATGAAATGGCACCGCTGGTCATTCTGGAAGCCTACGCGAACAAAGTCCCGGTGCTGGGCTCATCCTATCCGGCTGTTGCAGACATGATTGAACACAAGCGCACTGGTCTGCATTTCGAATCGAATAATGCGATGGACCTGACCCGAAAGCTGCAGCAGCTCTCGGAGAACCCGGGCCCGATCGCAGCATGGTCGATGAATACGAAGAAAGTCCGAAGCTTTGATGAGCTTGCAAATGACATGGAAACCATCTATTCAGCACTGATCAATGAGGATTCTCATACCTGTTGACCCCGAAATCCCTGTCCCGCCGCCACTCTACGGGGGCGTTGAACGTCTGGTTGACGGGCTCATCGAAGCCTATACGGCCCTGGGGCATGAGGTAATATTGCTGGCCCATGCCGATTCCACACAAAAGGATGCATTTCGGCGTTTTGGATGGCCCTCGACCCATCCCCGCGGATTCAGAAATGTGTGGAAGAACGCCTGGGCCCTGTACAGGGTAAGCAGGCAGCTTAAACCCGATGTGATCCACAGTTTCGGCCGCCTGATGTACCTCTATCCCTCGGTTTTACTACTGGGGAACCGGGTGCTGATGACCTACGGCCGATTCATCAGTCCCAGGTCCACTGCCCTGGCATCCCTGGTCATGGGAAAAAGGCTGCGCTTCAGCTCTGCAGCAGGACACATGCTGAATCATCTGAAATACTTCCGCCGGAAGTTCACGGCCATATACAACTTTACACCGGTCGATTACTACACCCCCGATGAGCAGGCCGAACCCGAATACCTGATGTTTCTCGGCCGCATCGAAGACATCAAGGGCACAAAGGAATGCATCGATGTCGCACTTCGATGCGGAGAAAAGCTGCTGATTGCGGGAAACATTCAGCCAGGCCATGAAGACTGGTTCAAAGAAAACATCGAAACACATCTGGGACACCCCCTGATCGAATATGCAGGCCCCGTGAATGACGAACAGAAACGCCACTTTCTGCGACGGGCAAAGGCCCTTCTCTTTCCCATAAAATGGGAAGAACCCTTTGGCATTGTGATGGCCGAAGCCATGGCTTGCGGAACACCGGTCATCGGATTCAGGCGGGGATCTGTTCCGGAGATTATTATCGATGGAAAGAATGGCTTCATCGTTGATGATGTCGCTCAAATGTGCAGGGCCGTCGAAAAAATCGCTGAAATAGACCGAAAGGAGGTCCGGTCGGACTGCGTAAAACGTTTCTCGCGCGAAAAGATTGCCGAAGACTATCTGCAAGTGCTGCGTGCACACCGAAAAGAAAAGCAATGAAATCGGACCGCATCCTCTTTCTGCTATCGGGCAATCTCTCGACCACCCCACGGGCTGTAAAAACCATCCGCTACCTGGGCGGAGCCAGGTGCCGGATTGTCCTGGTATCGAGAAGCCCGGTCTGGCTGCAGAAAGACCTGGAAACAATCGAAGCCCTCGACTTAAAGGTGCGCATACTCGATCTGACACGGAATCATTTTTTCAGCTGGCTGCGCACAGGCCTGCTGCATAAACTGGCGCTGCTTTTTTGTGCCCTGGGTAGCAATTCCCTGAAATGGACGGCCTATGCCAGTGAAAAGGCGGGTATCTTGTTATGCCGTGCGGAAAAAGGGCTGAAGCAGGAAGCTTTTGATTTGGTCATCGCTCATGGCTACGGCACACTGTATGCCGCCTTCCGGCTGGCGACAAAAATGCAGATCCCCTTCATCTACGATGCGGAAGACTATCATCCCGGCGAAACCATTGCCCTGATCAACCCTCCGGAACAGCGGCGCAGAACAGCCCTTATGAAGGCCATCTATCCCCGGGCTAAAAGCCTGTTCTATGCCAGTCCGCTCATCCGCAGCTATTCCGAAAAGCTGGTCGGTGGCAGCCTAAACCCCATCACACTCAACAACTCCTTCCCGGCCGAAGAATTTACGGAACCCGCTGTGATTGAGGGAGAGCTCAGACTCATCTGGTTTTCTCAGCTGATTTCCATGGACAGGGGGCTGGGCCTTTTGTTTGAGGCGCTTGAAGCCCTGGAAAGGCAGGACTGGGAATTGACACTGATAGGACGTAGCGGGGCCCGTTTTGAAGCGGAAATCCCATCCGGTCTCAAACAGCATGTAAAGCTTCTCCCGCCTATGCAGCAGACCGATCTGCACAAAGCACTGGCCAACTATGATGTAGGGCTGGCTCTCGAACTATCCGGGCATGAATTGAACCGGAACATCTGCCTCACAAACAAAATCCATGCCTATGCCCAGGCGGGCCTCTATATCCTGGCTACTGACACCCGGGCTCAACAAGCGTTTATACGGGACGAAACAGGGCTCGTTTGTTCCCAGGAGCCCCGGGGCATGAAAGAGGCGCTGAGTGCACTTTTTGAAAAAAAAACCGAGATCAGAAGCCGGAAGCAAAAGCGCTTTCTTTCGGCCCGAAAACTGGCCTGGGAGTATGAATGTGAAAAGATAAAGGAATTGGGTATTCATGCATAGCATCTTACTTGTCTCGCCCTGCTTTCCCCCGGTGAACACCCCCGACATGCACCGGCTGCGACTGAGCATCCCCTTTCTGAAGGACTACGGCATCAGCTACGATGTACTGGCGGTTGAGCCGGCCTGGATAGAGGCTTCGACCGATCCTGTGCTGGAAGAGCATGTGCACTTTGAGCATGTCCACCACGTGAAGGCTTTCAGTACGAAAGTGACCCGGAAATTTGGACTGGGGAACCTGGGCTACCGCTCTGTGCTGCAGCTAAGGAAGGCCGGAAACCGGCTGTTGAAGCAGAAGAACTACGACCTGATCTATTTCAGCACAACCGCCTTTCCGGTCATGACCCTCGGCAGGTACTGGAAGAAGCGGTTTGGGCTGCCCTTTGTGATCGATATGCAGGATCCCTGGCGGAATGACTTTTACCTGAGTAAACCGCGAAAAGAAAGGCCTCCAAAATTCTTTATTGCCCATCGCCTGAACAGCATCCTGGAACGAAGAACCATGAAGGCTGTGGACGGGATTGTCTCCGTTTCGGCCAAATACCCGGAGGTACTGCAGGAGCGCTACAACAGAAGGATCCCCCATGCTGTCATCCCCTTCTCTGCCAGTGAGCGCGATTTTGAATTGCTTCGGCAGATAAAGCTCAAAAACACGGTATTCAGGAAGGATGACAGCTCCATTTACGCTGTTTACACCGGGGCCCTGACACCGGGGATGACCGGGACCATGCGTTTTCTGCTAAAACAGTTCAGGCAGCTAAGTGAGGCCACAGATCTGAAGATTAAACTGGTTTTTGTGGGTACAAGCTATGGGAAGGGCGTTGCGGAAGCCTATCGTGTCCGGCCCATGGCCGCCGAGCTCGGAATGGAGGACATGGTGCTGGAGCATCCCGAAAGAGTGGGCTACTTCGAGACGCTGCAAATCCTCCGCGAAGCCGACCTGATCATCTTCCCGGGATCGGTCGACCCGGGCTATACGGCATCCAAGGTCTTTCCCTACATCCTTTCCCGAAAGCCCCTGTTCGTGCTTTCGAACAGCAGCAGCAGTGTGGCCGAAATCGTAGAGCGTTCGAAGGCCGGCAGGGTGATTTGCTTCCGGGATATGGAGGACCTGCTAAGCCGGGAAAGCGAAGTGTATGAGAGCCTCCTGGCGCTGCTCATGAATCTGCCCGATGAGATGCAAATCGATATGCAGGCCTTTGAGGCCTACACGGAAAGAACCATGGTCCGGAAACAAATCGGGTTCTTCAGGGAGCTGTTATCTGAAAACCGCAAATGAGCGTGCAAAACTATCCCCGGCTGGCCATCATCAGCACCCATCCGATCCAGTACAATGCGCCCTTGTTCCGTAAACTGGCAGCTGAGCCCTGGCTCCAACTGAAGGTTTTCTACACCTGGTCGCAACGCCGGGATGAAGACCGCTACGACAAGGACTTTGGAAAGGAAATCTCCTGGGACATCCCACTGCTTGAAGGCTACGACTACACTTTCGTGCCGAACCAGGCGAAGCATCCCGGAAACAAGGGCTTTAAGGGCATCGTATGCCCCTCCCTGATCGACGAAATCAGGCAATGGGAAGCAAGCCACCTCCTGGTCTATGGCTGGAATTTTCAGGCCCACCTGGGAGCCATGCGCTATTTCAAGGGCAGGATTCCAATCATCTTCAGAGGCGACAGCACCCTGCTGGACGAACAGCCCGGGATCAAACAAGCGCTCAGACGAAGGCTGCTCAAATGGGTTTACAGAAAAACCGACTACGCCCTCTATGTAGGGCAGGCCAACAAGCAGTACTTCCTTGCCCATGGCCTGAAAGAAAAGCAATTGTACTTTGCCCCGCATGCCATCGACAATCAGCGTTTTCTCGAAAATGACGCAGCCCGCAGGCAGGAGGCCCTGGATATGAGGCGGGAGCTCGGCATTGAAGACGAGGAAAAGCTCCTGCTCTTTGTCGGCAAGCTCGAGTCCAAGAAAAACCCGGGCATCCTGATAGATGCGGGAAATCCGGCCCGGCTGGTCTTTGTGGGAAAGGGGAAACTGGAGCAGGAACTGAAAGCAAGGGCTGCGGCACAGAAGCGGATCCATTTCATGGATTTTCAGAACCAGAGCCGCATGCCGGCCATATACAGAATGGCCGATGTGCTCTGCCTCCCCTCCTCCGGCCCCGGAGAAACCTGGGGCCTGGCCATCAATGAAGCCATGGCCTGCGGGATCAAATGTGTAATCTCCGATAAATGTGGCTGCGCCCCTGATCTGGGCCAGTTTCCGGGCAACCAGGTTTTCCGTAGCGGCTCCATCCCCGATCTGAGGGAAAAACTGGCCCTGGCCTTGCAGAACAGCCATCCGGACAATGATGCGTTTTTGAAAAGCTATGCCTATGGCAAGGTCCTTGAGCCCATCAAAGAACTACTGCTCCGCTAAATGAAAATCACCTATTTATTCCGGGCAAGGACCTCGAATTTCCACAGCATCGAACAGGCCTTTTCGGCCATCTTTCCCGCCATAGACCGGTCCTTTGAGAGGGAGCTCATCCGGCTTCCGGAGCCCGGAGCCGGGCCGGGTGCCGTGCGAAGGAACCTGCGGTTTCTCAGAAAGCAGCAACTGAAAGGGGCTTCGGCGGGGAAAGCCAAAAAAACAACCAGCCGGAAAACAGTCTGTCACATCACCGGCCATGTAAACTATGTGGCCCTGGCCACAGGGCGGCAGAGCGTACTCACCGTACACGACATTCGTTCGGCGCTGGTGGGGCCCCTGCCGGTAAGGCTGATCAGGCTCATCTTTTGGTTCTGGATTCCCTGCTGGATCGTGAGACGCATCAGCGTGATTTCGGAATTCACAAAGGGCGAGCTGAAGCGCCTGGTGCCCTTTGCCGCAAGAAAGGCCATGGTAATTCCCAATCCGGTACTCCCCCTGTTTAAGGCCCATCCCCTGCCGGCCGGGAAGCCGGTGCAGCGGGTGCTGGTGGTGGGCACCAAAGCCAACAAGAATCTGGAGCGGATTGTCCCCGCCCTGGAGGGACTCGGGCTGGAACTCTGTATCATCGGGAAACTTGCAGACGCGCATATCCGTGCCCTCGAAGCAGCCAAAATCAACTACAGCAACAAGCATACTCTCCCGAATGAGGAGCTCCTGCAATGCTACCGGGATGCCGACCTGCTTTGCTTTCCCTCCCTCTATGAAGGCTTCGGCATGCCCATTATTGAAGCCCAGGCCGTTGGCAGACCGGTACTAAGCTCGGACCGGGGGGCCATGAAGGAGGTAGCCCGGGATTCGGCCTGCCTGGTCGACCCGGAAAGCACTGCCTCGATCCGGGAAGGAATCCGGCGCATCATGGAGGATGCGGATTACAGAGCTCAGCTGGTGGCAAAGGGCTTTGAAAACATCAAACGCTTCGGGGCAGAGAAGATTGGAGAAGCGTATATCGGCCTGTACCGGGAAGTCTTAGGAGCCGGGGGGGAAAAATGACAGCCGGAACAAAAACAGCGGAAAAAGAAAAACCCGGGATACTGGTCTTCATCGATTGGTACCGCCCGGCTTACAAAGCCGGAGGCCCGGTACGCTCACTCGCCAACATGGTAGATCAGTTGAAAGGGGACTTCGATTTTTACATTCTGACCCGCAACAGGGATCTGGGGAGCACTGAGGGTTTTCCGGAAATAGAAGCCGATCGTTGGCTCGAAAGAGAGGGCATCCGGGTATGCTATTGCTCGAAAGCGGGACTCAGGCGAAGGGCCCTGAAAGAAAAGGCCGAAAATGCCGGCTGCGCCATCTGGTACGTAAATGGCATCTATTCCTGGTATTTCTCCATCCTTCCACTATTGCTGGCAGCTTCGATAAAACCAAAGAAAGTGCTAATAGCCGCACGCGGCATGCTGCAAAGCCATGCCCTGGCCGTGAAGGGATGCAAGAAACAGGCCTTTTTACAGCTGGCCCGGAGAGTCGGATTGTATCGAAGGGCCATCTTCCATGCAACCAGCAATGAGGAAGCTGAGGCCATTAGGCGTTTGCTCGGCGCAAAAACCAGGGTGAAGATGGCCCCCAACCTGCTTGCTGTACGAAAAAAGCGCCCTCCCGAACGCCAAAAGAATCGTGGGGAACTGAAGCTTCTGTTTCTGGGCCGTATCTCGCCGGAAAAGGGAACCCTGGAGGCCATCCGCTATCTGCCCCTTGCCGGCCATGGAAAACTCAGCCTGCACATCGTGGGGAAGGACTCGAATCCCGGGTATGCAGAAGAATGCCGGCTCGCAGCGGCTGAAGCAGGCCCCGGCCGGGAGGTCATTTTCCACGGAGCCCTGCCTCCCGCTAAGGTGGAAGAGCTGATGGATGAAATGCACTTTCTCCTGCTGCCCACCACGGGCGAAAATTTCGGCCACGCCATCCCCGAATCCCTGCAAAGCGGCCTCCCGGTGATCATCAGCGACCGGACACCCTGGAAAGGGGTGGAAGATGCAGGGGCCGGGCGGGTGGTTGCACTGGGAGATGAAAAGGGCTTTGAAAGGGCGCTGAAAGAGGCCCTGAACATGGACCGGAAAAGCTATGCTGAGCGCAGCCGGTCGGCTCAAAACTATTTACCGGGATTGCAGGACATGAGGGAGGCCTTTCTGCTCAACAAAACACTCTTTACGGATGACTAGCACCAAAGTAAATCTGTCGGCTTACAAGCCGAGGAAAGGGCTTGCAGGCAAGGGTTTTTACGTACTGGCCCCATGGTATATTACGCATATTGTGGTGTTCATGAACCCTTTTTGCACATCATATCGATTGAAAAGGCTACTTTTAAAACTGTTCGGCGCAAAGCTTGGAAAAAAGGTCGTGATAAAACCCAGAGTCCATATCAAATATCCCTGGAAGCTTCGGATTGGAGACCACTGCTGGATCGGGGAGGAGGTCTGGATAGACAACCTCGACGAGGTGGAAATCGGCAGCAATGTTTGCCTCTCGCAGGGAGCAATGCTGCTTTGTGGAAACCACGACTACAGCAAGCCCGGATTCGACCTGATGACCGCAGGCATCCGCATTGAGGAAGGAGCCTGGGTTGGTGCCAGGGCCACAATCGTCCCCGGCTGCCACATTGGCGAACATGCCGTGGTTCAGGCTGGTTCGGTAGCCGGAGGAAGCCTGAAGGCCCGGACAATTTACAGAGGAAACCCGGCAGTTGGGATCAAGGACAGAAGCTTGGGCGAGGCATGAAGATTTCCATTATTACCGTCAGCTACAATTCCAGGGACACCCTCGAAAGTGCCTGTAAGAGCCTCTACGACCAGAGCTACAAGAATTTCGAGCACATCCTTATCGACGGCGCTTCTGAAGACGACACACTCATGCGCCTGAATGGCTACAAAAAGAAGATCGATGTGCTGGTCTCGGAACCCGACAGGGGTGTCTACGACGCGCTGAATAAAGGCCTTCAATACTGTAGCGGCGACATCATTGGCCTCCTCCATTCCGACGACATGTTTGCCCATGAACGGGCGCTGGAAATGGTGGCCGACACCTTTGAACGAACAGGCTGCAACGCGACCTACAGCGACCTTGATTTCGTAGAGCGAAACAACCCCGACAAGGTGGTTCGACGCTGGCGATCGGGCTGTTTCGACCCAAAACGAATCCGGCATGGCTGGATGGTCCCCCACCCGACCCTTTTCCTCAGCCGGGAGCTCTGTATGTCGAACGGGCCCTTCGACCTGACTTACAAAACAGCCTCAGACTACGATTTCATGCTGGGCATTATGCAACGCCCGGACCTTAATGTGGAATACATCCCCGAGGTGCTGGTCAGGATGCGCATGGGTGGAATTTCAACGAAAAACATTGGGAGCGTGATTCGCAAATCGCGTGAAGACTTGCAAATCATGCAGCAACGGGGACTGCCCCGCCCCTGGATTGCTTTAGCATATAAAAACCTCTCCAAGATTCCGCAGTTTCTTGGTTAGGAAGAGTATAACCGCCCCGACAGGGGCTTGCCATGGAATTGAATTCGTACTATTTGCAACTGGCTGTGGCCTTGTTGACAGCTATTTTTGTGGTGGCAGCGTCCATCCCGTCCATCGTCACAGTTGCCCGTAAGAAAGGTTTGGTCTCGGCACCAAACGGACGTACCTCCCACAAGGGCCATATTCCTTTACTCGGTGGGGTAGCCGTGTTCTGGGGGAGCTGGCTCAGTGTCAGTATGTGGAGTGCACCGGAAGGCTTCCCCGAAATTGCCGGGATATTCGGCGCCTCACTGATGGTGATGGCAGTGGGGATTAAGGACGATATTCTGGCCATCCACCCGTTGAAAAAGCTCGCCGGCATCTGCATCTCCGCAGTAATGGTTATTCTCTTTGCCGGTTTGCGCATCACCTCCTTTCAGGGGGCCTTTGGCATCCATGGACTTCCGACCTGGTTATCCGAAGGCTTCACCTTCATCGTCATTGTTTTCGTGGTGAACGCCTTTAATCTGATCGATGGAATCGACGGGTTGGCAGCGGGACTGGGAATCCTTGCCTCTGTTGCATACGGAATCTGGTTCCAGTGGATGGGCGATAACGCTTTTGCCATCCTGTCCTGGTCGCTTGCAGGGGCTCTGCTCGCCTTCTTCTGGTTCAATGTCTTTGGGGGCCGTCGGAAAATCTTTCTGGGCGATTCCGGCTCCCTTTTTACCGGGCTGCTTCTGTCCATCATCAGCATCCGTTTCTGCGAACTGAATATCGCCAACGGAGCAGTGCGCAGCCTGGAGACAGCTCCGGCCATTGCCATTGCCTTCGTAGGGGTGCCCGTCTTCGATACCATCAGGGTCTTCATGCTGCGTATTGCCCGCAGGCAATCGCCCTTCCGTGCTGATAAAAACCACATTCATCATAAACTGCTATCCCTCAGGCTTTCACATCTCGAATCGAATGCCGTACTGCTGATTTTAAACCTTTGTTTGGTACTCATCGCCGTATTTTTGCGTTCTTTAAACATAGTTATACTGACCGGCCTGATGTTTCTGACATTCACACTCTTCACCCTGGTGGTGGGTCAATTGCAAAAACGGGATATCAGGATCGGGTCAGGAAACCGGGTTTTACATGAGTCGCGCATTGCCAGCATATTCAGTGCCCTGTTCCGCAGCAGTACCCGCCTCGCGAAATCGACAGGTCGCAACAAATAGGACAGGATTTCCCTGTCTCCATTGGCTCTTTGTGGCCGTTTTCCTTTTCAATCCGGCTCTCATTTCTGCCCAGCATCGCCGCGATCCCCGCCTGCTTATTGAAGGGGGCTTCGGGGTCAATCTATCCTACTTCGATGTCGGCGGTGGCACACCGGGCCCCTCCTTCCAGGGCGGAGCCTCCTTCGACCTGCATCCCAACCTGCGCCTGGGAGCCTCGGTCAGTTTTCACCGCACTCGCGGAAGGGACAGGGGAACGCTGAACGAAGACCGCAACTATGCCTACAGCAGCAACCTGAAGGAAGTGGGCATCCGGGCCAGCTATTGTTACAAGCCTCCCTACCGCAGTCAATACCCCGTTCTCAGACGCTTCGAGCCCAGGGCCTATGCCGGACTGGGTATTCTCCAGATTCAGGACATCAAGAACAGCCCCTTAACAGGCCGCACACTCAAGGACAGGCCACCCGATATCGCCCCGGTCTTTTCCCTTGGTGCCGGACTGGCCTTCCGGCTTAACAAAGACCTGTCCCTGGCCATGGAAGGAGGCACAAACCTTACTACATCGGACTACCTCGAAGGCTTCGGCAGCGGTCAGTTTTCCACTTCAAAAGACCTATTCCACTCCCTGATCGTCAAATTGAGTTACCGGGTCGAAAGTTTTGAGTAAATTCATGGCTGCATAAACAGTTTTTCCATGAAATACGGTACAAGGTGCTATAAAATAAGCTATCCCGCAGCCAGCGTGAACCTGGCCCACAGGGAACCCGAAAAAAAGGCCGATCCGGAACGCTTTCGCCAGGCCATTCTGGATGAACTTGCCACCCGTCCGGTTCCGAAAAATGCCGGCATTGTTGTCGCCGATAAAACCCGCCGCTGCGACTATCCGGTCTATCTGCCTCAGCTCATAGAAGCCCTGTTGATCAAAGGTGTAGCCAGGGAAAACATCAGCTTCTACATTGCCTATGGCACCCATCCAAAACAGAGCGAGAAAGAGTGCATACAAAGCTATGGCCAGGTTTACCGCGATTTCAATTTCGTCCACCACGATGCACGCGATGCTTCCAAACTGACCAGGCTGGGAAGGACCAGCAGGGGGACGGATCTTGAGATCAATGCCGCTGTGCTGGAACACGAGCTGCTGATCACCTTTGGGGCGCTTTCTCACCACTACTTCGCCGGCTTTGGCGGCGGTCGCAAACTCATGGTTCCCGGCCTGGCCGGCTATGAAACCATCCTGAAAAATCACAGCCTCTTCCTCGATTTTGAGCGACATGTCTTAGAGGAAGGATGCCAGTCGGGCAACATCGAAACCAACCCCCTGGCCCTCGACCTCGAGGAAATCGCCGGCATGCTGCCTCCCCGGATCGAGATCCACGGCCTGCTTAACAGCGATAAGGAACTCTGCGAATTCAGCATCGGCCACAACTATGCCGATTTTACACAGGCCTGCAGGCGCTACGATGAGTTCTTTCGCTCCGATTGCAGGGAAAACTTCGACATGGTGGTAGCCAGTGCCGGGGGCTATCCCAAAGACATCAACTTCATCCAGACCCACAAAACCATCCACAATGCGGCTTCCTTCCTGAAAGATGGCGGCCGGCTGGTGATCTTCGCCGAATGCCGTGACGGAATCGGAAATAAGGCCTTTTTGGAACTCTTCGGCCTGGGTGGGCCGGATGCGATTTACGAAAAGATGGCCCTGGGATATAGAAACAATGCCGGTACGGCCCTGGCCACCCTCCAGAAGTCGTCGCGTTTCGACATCCGCTTTGTCACCTCGCTTTCCGAAGAAGACTGCGCCCTGCTTGGCACAAGAAAAACCTCGCCCGAAGAGGCCATAGATCTCATTCGCCAGGAAAAAGGCCGCCTGGGCAGAATCGAAAACGGAAGCATCATCTACCGCTGAGCATGAAGCAACTGCTATCAGTCATAAAGACCCCACTGTCAGCTCTAAAAAAGGGGATGCCGGGCACAAGCAGCCAAGGGCATCCGATGAGGGACGTGCTGCTGCCCCTGAGGAAACGCCACTTCCTCGTTCTGGCCCTGTGCTTTTTGGTTCCGGTACGGCCACTGCGGGCCCAGATGGTTCCCACCCACATCAGTCATGAGGGCATCTACCGCTTTCTCGACGAATTGGCCACAGCCGGGCATATCGGGCTCAATTCCCTGATGAAACCCTATTCCCGGGCCTATATTGCCGAAAAGCTCGATGAGGCCGAGACACACAGCGAAGCACTGACATCCCGACAGCGCTCAGAACTGGCCTTTTACCAGGCCGACTACAACAAAGGTCGGGATGCTTCGGCCCCGGCCACCAGCTGGCTCTGGCAGAAGAACCACGGCCCGAAACGTCCCGATTTGTTTTATTACAGTGATTCGCTCTTTCAGATCACGGTAAATCCCATTGTCGGCATCGACGTATGGAGCAATGAGAACGGGCGCTTCACTCACTGGTGGAACGGCGTCGACTCCCATGCCACTGTGGGCCGCTTTGGCATCTGGTCGTCGCTGCGCGACAACCACGAGTCGGAAGAGCTTACCGCCCGTGATTTCCGGAACCAGAACATCGGGGGAGCCAACATCAAACGCTTTTCCGATGGCAGCCGCGACTTTGAAGAGTTTCGCGGAGGCATTAGCTATTCCTGGGACTGGGGCTATGCGGGGCTCATCATGGACCAGTTTGCCTGGGGCGAAAACAATGCCGGTGCCAGCATTTTCTCGGGCAGAGCTCCGGCCTTCCCCCGCTTTGAACTGAGCATGGAACCCACCCGCTGGTTTTGCTTCAAATGGATCCACGCCAGTCTGGTCTCCGAGGTGGTCGATTCGGCCAGCTCTTTCTACATCTCCCCTTTTGGCGATCCGGAATACCGCCGGGTGTATTTCGATAAATTCATGTCGGCCAATATGTTCAGCTTCACGCCCTGGCCCGGGCTTCAGCTCTCGGCCGGTAACTCGGTCATTTACGACAGCCACAGTGCCCGCCCCGGCTTCCTCATTCCTGTTGCTTTTTACAAGGCCATAGACCACACCCAAAATGCCGGCATCGACAACATGAACTCCCAGCTCTTCCTGTCGTTTTCGTCCCGAAACCTGAAAAACATCCACCTCTATGGCACGGTCTTCATCGACGAGTTTGCGGCCAGCCGGGTCTTTAACGACAGCCTCTTCAATTTTGTCTCCTACAAGGGCGGGCTGTCCACCACCCTCATTCCCAATACCCGGTTCGTAGTGGAATACACCTGGTCCAATGCCCTTACCTACATGCACTACGTGCCTACCACCACCTTCGAATCGAATCGCTACAACCTTGGGCACTACCTGGAAGACAATGCCAGGGAGCTTTACCTGGAGGCCGCCTGGAGGCCCTGGCGGGCCCTCAATCTGAAGGCCTGGTACCGGCATGCCTCAAAGGGTCCCGATCACTCGGCCCTGGGAACCAGACGGCTGGGCATTGTCCCCTTTGAGCCCATCGTCTGGGAATCGATGCATGCCGGAGTGCTGGCCAGTCTGCAACTCAGCAATGACTTCTACCTGAGGCTTGGCTACGAATGGCGCCGTGTAAGTGGCGAAGAGGCCTACATCGAACAATGGACGGCCGGTCCCTACCATGGGGAAACCGGCACCTGGCGCATGGGCATAAACATTGGCTTCTGATCCTTAACTTCGCGAAATGGCAGCTAAGAACATCTACCCCGTATTCGACCGCATCTACGACCGCAAGGTCAAGGAGGAAATCCTCCGGCAAAGTGCCAAAGTCATTTGGTTCACCGGCCTCTCCGGCTCGGGCAAAACCACCCTGGCTTCCAACCTCGAAAAGGAGCTTTTCTTCCGCCGCTTTTTCTGTCAGGTCCTCGATGGCGACAACATCCGAACGGGCATCAGCAACAATCTGGGCTTTTCGGAAAACGACCGTCTGGAGAACATCCGTCGCATTGCCGAGGTTTCCAAACTGCTGATCAACACTGGCATGATCACCATCTGTTCCTTTATCAGTCCGACCGACCAGATCCGCAACATGGCCCGGACTATTATCGGGGAAAACGACTTTATCGAGGTTTTCCTGAATCCACCACTGGAAGTCTGTGAAAAGCGCGATGTTAAGGGGCTCTACAAAAAGGCCCGTACAGGGGAGATTCCAAACTTTACGGGCATTTCTGCTCCCTTCGAAGCACCCAAAAACCCGTATTTGGAGATTGACACCTCTGTCACCAGCATAAAGGACTCGGTCGACATCGTGTTCAAGGCCATTGCCGACCGCATCACCCTCTAAACCAGCCGGGATTTACCAGATCTCTTTCCAGATCAGGGTCAGGTCCCCCTGGTCGCTAAAGCGCTTTCCGTCGCTCCAACGACCCTTTGCCATCCAGATATAGACACCTCCCGCAGCCCTTTGCTGCTGAATGTATCCATCCCAGCCCTGGTAGGGATCATGGGTCTCGAATACCAACTGTCCCCTTCGGGAATAGATTTGCAGTTGATAGTCCACCGGGGTTTGGAAAAACAGGGGATGGAACAAATCGCGCCGAAACTGTTGGGGCTGATAAAAGCCGTCTCCGGGCCCGGTCGGATTCGGACTAAAGGCATTGGGATATTTCACCCGAATAGCTGAAGAGTTGATTACTACGGGGATTTTCCTGATCAGTGTATCGGATTCACCGGCTTCATCCCCGGCCACCAGCCTGAGCGCAACTTGCCTTCCACTCAGATCACGCAGCCTGATCTCGGGCTGAAAATCCCTTGAATGCCATTGGCTGCTGACCTGGCCCTCTGCATCGCAAAGGCTCCACTCATAACTGCTCCCTCCACGTGTCAGGTTCTCGACCAGCATCCAGGCATAGCCATCGCTTCCCCTAAACTCTTCTCCAAAACGAAAATCTGCTTTCAGTCCGGCCAAAGAGCGGGACTCCTCCCGGTCCCCGGCCGCATCCTGTACAAGCGGAAGCTCCGTGCCTTCCGTTTTATCATGGCTCATTGTCCCCCCCGCATTTTCGGGCTGTTCCGCATTTGGCTGCATCTCCCCGACACCTGATTCCTGCCTGGCGTTCCAGCCGGTCTCCCGGCCTTCTTCCCTGTCGTCGTCCTGAATTGCAGGGACCGCTCCCCCCGGGGCAGAATCATGAACACGACTTTCAGACCGACGGTCGGATGACTGAGCATGGGATTTGCCGGCTGGGTGGTTCTCAGCTGTCCGGCCTTCCGCTCCCCAGGGGTCGGAAGAAAGGGATGGCCGGGATGCAGCTGCTTCGGCCGGGGAAGCATCCGCGGATTCCGGGACTGCGCTTTCATTTCCCCATCCCTGCACTCCGGCTGCACCTTCCGTCTGCCTGCGATCGGGGGGCTTGTTCCCTCCGGTCCCCGGCTCCTCAGAACCCGGCAAGGCCGTCAAAAGAATGCTTCCTCCAAGCAGTGCCACAGCCACATAGTAAATGTTCAGACGGGCCGGGTTAAAGCGGAAAAACTGTTTCCATCGCCATTGCCGCCTGATCTGATCGAACATCCCGGCCGAGGGGGGCAGCTCCTGCTGTCCGAGCTTCTCCCTGAACAATTCCTCCACATTGAAGCGCTTACTCATATCCCGGCGTCTTTATTTCCTGTAGTTTTTCTAACCTGCTTTGCAGCCAGCGCCTCGCTCTGCTATACTGCGATTTGCTCGTATTCTCGTCGATCTGCAACAGCTCTGCAATCTCTCTGTGCTTATAGCCTTCAATGGCATAGAGCATGAACACCATACGATAGCCCTCAGGCATCTTTTCAATCAGCTCCATCAGCTCGTCGCGGGTAAAAGCCGATTCTTCCCACCCGACCCCATCCGGCCTTCTGTCTCCAATTTCATCCAGGTCCTCGTGATACCGGTGTTTTCGCATTTTATGATAGTAGGTAATCGAGGTGTTGATCATAATCCTTCTCATCCAGGCCACTAGTGAGCCATCCCCTTTAAAGGCATCAATGTGGAGAAAGATTTTCACGAATCCCTCCTGCATAATGTCTTCGGCTTCTTCAATGCTTTCGGCATACCTGCGGCAAAGGCCCAGCATCAGGGGCCCATAGCGTTCAAACAGTTCCCTCTGAGCACGGGCCCTTCCTTTAATGCATCCCTGAACTATGTCCTTCTCATCATTCATGCATGCTAATGCTTTGATGACCTGCCCTGCGCCAAAATAGTTGCAGCCCATCCATTATTTCCTGCCCGGACCTATTTCACGAGGAAAAAAGGATTGAGCAATGATTCCTTATTGTAGCTGAGTTCCTCTCCTGTTTCAATCTGCAGCACCTCTTTCCCGGCCGCCCTCACCACAGCATGGGCGGCGGCTGTATCCCACTCCATGGTCGGGCCCAGGCGCGGATATGCATCAGCTTCACCTGTAGCAACCATACACAGCTTGAGGGAGCTTCCCTTGCTGACCAGCACCAGGGGGCGTCCGTCATGATCGAGCTGTTTCACAAAGGCTGCGGTTTCTTCATTGTAGTGCGAACGGCTGGCCACTACCCTGAAGCACTTGTCCCCGTCCCCTTCCAAAGGCAGGGCTTCAGCAAACTGCAGCAGGTAGTCGAGGGCCTGATCGAAATAACGGCTCTGGGTGCAGCGCCATGCACCCTGTCCGGTGATCCCCACAAACAGGGTTTCGATCACCGGGGCATAGACCACTCCAAAAACGGGCACGCCATCTTCGATAAGCGCAATGTTCACCGTAAATTCCCCATTCCGTTTCAGAAACTCCTTTGTGCCGTCGAGCGGATCAACCAGCCAGAACTGCTTCCAGGACCGCCTTTCTGCATAAGGCCTGTCCCTTCCTTCCTCACTTAGGAGCGGAATACCTGTCGGTTCCAGCACAGAAGCGATCCGGGCATGAGCCAGGCGATCGGCCAGGGTAAGCGGACTGTCATCGGGTTTCAACTCCAGCTCCGGCTCATTCCCCCCATAGACCTTCAGGATTTCGGTCCCTGCCTCCAGGGCAGCCCTGAGAGCAAGACTATAGATCTGCTTCATACTTACGAAGATAGGAAATTATCCTTCCCCTTCGCTTCCGCGGAAGCACTCCGTGAATATTTTCAAACCCCAGATTGAAGAATTCTTTATATTTTCACGCCATATTAAACCTTACATGAACCGTCCCCGGGCTGGCCTAATTATTATTGACCTTTTCATCTTTTCCGGAGCCTTTGTGCTGATGGCTTCCATGAAGCCTGTAATGGTGTCCTACCTGTCGACAAAATACCTCCTGGGATTCGGAGTCATACTCTTTCTCTGGATTTGGAGTTCTTTTTACCTGAAGAAATACCATATCGGACGACGCGAGAAGCCGACCTTCCTTCTGCGCAAAATTATCTATCCAAACCTCCTGGCCCTGGCCTTCGTCTCTTTCATCATCTACGCCTTTAACACGACCTACTATTCGAGAATGATGGTCTTTGGCACCTTTGGGGTGGCCACCATGGTAGAAATGGCCTTTTTCACCCTCTACACCTACCTCATCGCCTCCCAGGAATACGATGCTGCCTCGGCCTTCCTTGAACAACCTCCGACAGCCTCCGATAAGCGACGGATACGGCAAGCAGTGGTGCATAGCGCGCTGCGAAACGATACCGGAATGCTGCGACAGGCCATTGCAGAGGAGTGCGGAGACAAAGGGGCCCGCTATATTGAGGAACGCGTCGATCTGAGCGACCGAAAAAACCTGATCATCTCCACCGCAACCCGTTTCAATATTCTCAACCAGCCCGACAAGCACTTCAATACCATTGTCAATATCCAACGTATCAACGATATCCGGCAGCTCACCCGTTTCTTCGAAGCGGTAAATCACAAACTGTCCAACGGAGGGAGTTTCATCGGCTGTGCCGAAACATCCAACCTGCGGAAAAAGCGCATCCTCCGAAAGTACCCTCCCGTGCTTAACTGGATGGCCTACACCGTCGACTACATCATTAAAAGGGTGTTCCCAAAGTTCTATCCCACGCGTGGCATTTACTTCTTCCTGACCCGCGGAAATAACCGGGTGCTGACCCGGGCCGAGGTACTTGGACGGCTCTATGCATGTGGATTCGAGGTGGTAGAGGACCGCTTCATCAATGGAAGCTATTTCTTCCATGTCCGCCGGGTCAAAGCTCCGGCCTTTGATATTAACCCGACCTATGGTCCCTTTATCTCGCTGAAACGAGTGGGCAAGGGAGGGAAGATCATCAAGGTCTACAAGCTGCGAACCATGTACCCCTTTGCCGAATACCTGCAGGACTATGTCCACAAACAAAACCGGCTGGATGCCGGAGGAAAGTTCAGGCATGATTTTCGCATCTCCCCGTCACGGGCTGTGCTGCGCCGCTTCTGGATCGATGAAATTCCGATGATCATTAATCTGTTTCGGGGCGATCTGAAGCTTGTGGGTGTACGCCCCATAAGTGCGCATTATTTCAGCCTCTATTCCAAGGAATTGCAGGAGAAACGGGTAAAATACAAACCCGGCCTCATCCCGCCTTTCTACGCCGATTTACCCAAAACCCTGGACGAAATTCAGGACTCTGAGATGCGCTATCTTGAGTCCTTCGAGAAACACCCCCTCCGCACCCAGTGCCGCTATTTCTGGATGGCCATCTGCAACATCCTCTTTAAAAGGGCAAGGTCGGCATGAGCAACACGAAACAAACAAAGAGCCCGGACAGGCCGAAGGAGATGCGGGCCTCAAAGAGACCGGGTGTTGAGAAAAGCCCGGACAAGCCAAAGGGCCTGAACGTGGTCAGCGGTGCAAGCGGCTTTCTGGGTTCCCATCTGCTACATGCCCTGCTCTCCGAAGGCCGGCCGGTGAGGGCCCTCAAACGCAGCAGCGCCGATCTGACCGGAGTAAAACAGGTCTTTGATTACTACGGCGACAGTGCGCTTTTCGAACAGATCGAATGGCGGGATTGCAACCTGCTCGACCCCTTCGATCTGAGGGAAGCGCTGGCCGGAGGAAAACGCGCCTTCCACTGTGCCGGCATGGTCAGCTTCGAGAGGGCCCAAAGAAAGCCCATGCTCCATTTCAATCTCAACAGCACCATCAACATGCTGGATGCGGCTTTCAACAATGGCTTTGAGCACTTCCTCCACGTATCCTCTTCATCGGCCATCGGTTCCTCACCCGATGATATCCCGGCCAATGAAAGCATGATCTGGTCCCGGGAAAAAGACAGCTCCGCCTACGGACACTCAAAGTTCATGTCGGAGATGGAGGTCTGGCGTGCGATTGAGGAAGGCCTGCCCGCTGCCATCGTTAATCCGACAGTCATTCTCGGCCCCGGTTTCTGGACAAGAGGAGGCAGCTCGTCCATCTTCCACCGGGTGGCCGGGGGGCTTCGATACGCCACTCCCGGTACCACGGGCTTTGTGGGGGTAAAAGATGTGGTTTCAGCCATGATCTGGCTTTCAGCACAAGGGCTTACGGGTGAACGCTTCATCGTAAATGCCGCAAATGCCTCCTACAAAGAGGTCTTTGAACAAATCGCCTCTGCCCTCGGAATGGATAGACCATTCCGGTCGGTCTCGGCCCGGCAGCTGAGCATCCTTGCAGGCCTCGATGCCTTCCTGAGCCTCTTTGGCCTGCCCAGGCACATTACACGGGAACAGGCCCGCTCGGCATTTACCACCTCCCGTTTTTCCGGCGAAAAACTAAGTAAGGCACTTGGCCGGCCCCTTCAGGACCTGGAAAGTGTTATTCGGGAAACAGCCCTTTACTATCGGAAAGACTACCCGCTGAAGGAAAAGGCCCCCCTCCCCTGAACCTACGATGCCCTGTTTAGAAACGGGAGGGGGACACGGCTTACGTTGATCCGTTCTTTATGTCAGGAAGTCCATGAATATCAGCGTCCGATTTAAACTTTTCTGCTATATTTGTTGCCCGACAAACAAAGCATATCGATCAAGATGAAAACTGGAAACATTGTAAGTACAGCCCTCCTCACAGCAGCCGTTGTTGTTCTGTTCATCCTTCACTTCTCGGATGGAACGCAAAAAGAGAGCACCGGAACGGCCGACAGCTCATCTGCAGGCATTGAAGCTTCAGACATCAGGATTGCCTATTTCAATATGGATTCTGTGATGGCCAACTGGAACCTCTATTTCGAATACCAGCAGGAACTTGGCCAGAAGCAGACCCAACTGGAAACCGACTTTGCCGGTAAAACCGAAAACTTTTACCAGAGTGTACAGGATGCCAAGTACAAGATCCAGCGTGGACTGGTGACCCGTAACGAAGCCAAACAGCTGGAGGAGCAGCTGGCCTCCGAGGAGCAGAATCTCCAGGTACTGCAGAACCAGTACATGGCTCAACTCCAGGAAGAAGGACTGGTAAAAAACAGAAAGATGCTCGATATGATTGAGCAGTATGTGGCCGAACTCAGCGAGGCCAAAGGCTACCACTACGTCTATTCCTACTCCTTCGGGGGAAACCTGATCTATGGCGCCAGGTCCTTCGATATTACAGACGATGTAGTGGACGGGCTGAATGAGAAATACACCAGCGAAACCGAAGAGAGTAAGTAGTGGGCTTCGGGGAAGGCTACCTGCAAAAGGCCGCCCTGCGCAACAAACTAATCGGGCAGCCCCCCCGCGAAAACACAGCTGTTATTGTCACCATACCGGTGTACAAAGAAGCCAGGCTCGACAGATGCCTGGATTCTTTATACAGCTGCACACGACCGGCACAGCACAGGCCTTCCTTTCATTGCGAGGTCCTCATCCTGATCAACGCAGCGGCCGATGACAGGGAAGAGGTCCTTTCCCTTAACCAAAGCTGTCTGCTCGAAACCCGGGAATGGATTCGTGCCCACCCCCATCCCTTCATCGACTTCCACCTCTGGCTCGATCATGGTTTCGGAAAGAAAGAGGCCGGGGTCGGAAGCGCCCGGAAGATTCTCATGGATGAGGCAGTCCGGCGCTTCGACCAAATCGGGCAGCCCCGGGGACTCATTGTTTCCCTTGATGCGGACAGCGTCGTGGATCAAAACTACCTGCAGGCCCTGCATCAGCATTTCTTTGGCGAAGAGGGATCCAAAACCGAAGGCTGTTCGATCTATTTCGAACACCCCCTTCAGGCCGCCGGGGACCCGTTTGGTGAAGACCTTCCCCCCGAAATCTATCTGGCCATTGCCCGTTACGAACTTCACCTTCGCTACTATCTCTGGTCGCTGCGCTCTACCGGCTTCCCCCACGCATACCATACCCTGGGATCTGCATTCGCCGTGCGCGCAGAGGTCTATGCCCTCGAGGGCGGCATGAACCGCCGGCAGGGCGGAGAGGACTTCTACTTTATCCAGAAGATTGCACAACGTGGCCGCTTTAACAGCTGCACCGGAACAAGGGTTGTCCCCTCGTCCCGTACCTCAGACCGGGTGCCCTTCGGAACCGGGCCGGCGCTGAGGGCGCAGTTGCACACCCCCCTGCGCAGTTATCATTCCGCCCCCTTTGCCATGCTGAACCCCCTTTTTTCCGACAGGGAGAGGCTCTACAAAGGGAATCCCCTTCCCTCTCTGTCGCCGATTCTGTCCGATTTCCTGGTCTTGCAGGGTTTTGATGCCGCCCTTGCCCGGATGCGCGCAAACGCGGCAAGCGCAGAGGCCTTTTCGGGCCGCTTCTGGCGCTGGTTCAACATGTTCAGAATCATGAAATTTCTGCACTTTGCCAGGGAGAGAGGCTATCCCGACCAGGCTGTCGAGGAAGTGGCTGTTGAAAGATTGCTGAAGATGGGGGCCGGAGGACGAACAGCTGGCGGGGCCGGAGGACGAACAGCTGGCGGGGCCGGAGGACGAACAGCTGCCGGAGCCGGAGGACTGAAAGCTGGCGGGGCCGAAGGACGAACAGCTGGCGGCCCCGGAGGACTGAAAGCTGGCGGAGTCGGAGGACCAAAAACTGGCGGTTCCGAAGGACTGAAGGCTGCCGGTTCCGGAACACTGCCGTCTACCTGCACCGAACTGCTGTCTATTTACCGGCATCTCGACCGTCTGCCTGTTCCACCACCAGGAACACATCCTCACCCGCTTTTTTCATAAGGAACTGCTCCCGGGCATACTTCTCCAGGTTCTCGCGATCGGTAGTGAGCTCCTGTATGCGTGTCGAATCATGCCTGATCTGTTCCTGGTAAAAGCTCCTTTCGGCCTCGAGCTGCCTGATCTCCGAGCGCATTTTTAAGCGGTCCAGCATGTTGTTCTGGTCGAAAAACAACATCCACACCACAAAAATGGTGATGGTAAGAAAGTACTTGTTTCTGAGCCAGGGCCAGAGCTTCCGCAGAAAGGCTTTCATGCTTCAAAACTATAAAAAAACGCCTCCCGAAAGAAGGCGTTTTTTCAACATGGGCCATGCCGCAGGCCTAGGCTTCATCCATGAAAGGATAGCGATAGTCCTTCGGCGGAACAAAATTCTCCTTAATCGTTCTTGGGCTTACCCAGCGCAGCAGATTGACCATGGAACCGGCCTTATCATTGGTTCCCGAACCGCGCGCCCCGCCAAAGGGCTGCTGTCCCACTACTGCACCGGTGGGCTTGTCGTTGATGTAGAAATTCCCGGCTGCATCACTCAGTTTTTTGGTCAGGCATTCAATGGCGTAGCGATCCTGTGAGAAGATGGCTCCGGTAAGGGCGTAGATCGAGGTTTCGTTGAGCAGCTCGGCGGTTTCACAAATCTGATCGTCGGGATAAACATAAATGCTGAGTACCGGGCCAAAGAGCTCTTCCTCCATGGTCACATAGTGCGGGTCGCTGGCCAGTATGACGGTGGGCTCGATGAAGTAGCCAAGCGACTTGTCGCAGCCCCCACCAATAATGACCTCGGCATCCTTATCGTCCTTTGCACGCGAGATAAACCCTTCCAGTTTGTCGAAGGAAACCTCATCGATAACCGCATTGAAGAAATTACTGAAGTCTTCTGTCGGGCCCATTTTAATGGTTTTAATCATGGCTTCGAGCCGCTTGTGAACCTCGGGCCAGAGGCTTTCCGGGATGTAGGCCCTGGAAGCCGCAGAACATTTCTGCCCCTGGTATTCAAAGGCTCCGCGAACAAGGCCGGCGACGAGGGCCTCAACATCGGCACTCGGATGGGCGAAGACAAAGTCCTTGCCACCGGTTTCACCAACTATGCGGGGATAGGACTTATAGCGGTGGATATTGTCCCCTATGGTTTTCCAGATGTGCCGGAAAACCCCTGTTGAACCGGTGAAATGGATGCCGGCAAAAGCGGGGTGACTGAAAACCTCGTTTCCTGCAACCGGTCCGGAAACAAAGACCAGGTTAATGACCCCGGCCGGAACGCCGGCCTCAATGAAGACGTCCATCAGGACCTTGGCCGAATAAACCTGGGTATTGGAGCATTTCCAAACCACCGTATTCCCCATCATAGCGGGGGCTGTGGGCAGATTGCCTGCAATGGCCGTAAAATTGAAGGGGGTGAGTGCAAAAACAAAGCCCTCGAGCGGACGCTGCTCAACACGGTTCCAGACGCCCTCGGAGGACTCGGGCTGCTGCTCATAGATTTCACTCATGTATTGCACATTGAAGCGCAGGAAGTCGATCATCTCACAGGCGCTGTCGATCTCGGCCTGGTAAACATTCTTCGACTGCCCCAACATGGTGGCCGCATTGATGCGATGGCGATAAGGCCCTGCAATAAGATCCGCAGCCTTCAGGAAAATGGATGCACGATGCTCCCAGGAAAGGGCGGCCCATTTTTCTTTGGCCCCGATCGCCGAATGAATGGCCTGCTTTACGTGACTGGCATCCCCCACATGGAAGTGCCCCAGCAGATGCTTCAGGTCGTGGGGCGGATGGATCTCCACCTTGTGGCCCGTCCTGACCTCTTCACCACCAATCACCATGGGGATGTCCAGAACCTGCGATCGAAGCAGTTCAATCTCCTTCTTCAATGATTCGCGCTCGGGACTACCCGGTGCATAGTTCATAACCGGCTCATTCATCGCAACCGGTACGGTATAAAATCCTTTCGACATATCTCTTCCTTTTTTGTGTGATCTGTTTATCTTTTCAATCCGGGGAAAGCGCCCTGGCTTCCCGCCCGTAAATTTATGAGCTTCAGCCCTGAGACCCTACATATTCTACAACAGCTCTGCCATCCAAGAACGCAATTGAAACACTCAAAAACACTAGCAATTCTCATGTTTTGCAAGGAATCACCGGGAAGCGGGATGTTTCACAACAGGCCGGCGAATAAAAACCCGGGCCTGACTAAACAGGCGCAGGGAAAGATGCCCAATAGCATCGAAACAAACCGGGAACAAAACCCGGGCCTGGCTAAACAGGCGCAGGGAAAGATGCCCAATAGCATCGAAACAAACCGGGAATAAGACCCGGCCCTGCCCTGACAAGCCGGTGAACAAAAGCCCGGGCTTGTTGTTAAGCCTTACAAACAGAATGATCTGCATCCATAGCAGATCGCTTGCTAAACACTTAAAAACCCTATTCGATGACTTTTCAATTACCAGACTTAAAGTACGACTACAGTGCACTCGAGCCCCATATTGACGCACGTACCATGGAGATCCATCATTCCAAGCACCATGCCGCCTATACAGCCAATTTCAACAAGGCGACGGAAGCTCCGGAGTTCGATGGTAAAGGTATCGAGGAGATTTTTGCCTCCATTGGTTCAGCCCCGGCAGCTGTCCGCAACAATGGCGGAGGCTTCTACAACCACAATATTTACTGGGACATCATGGGCCCCAATGCCGGAGGCATGCCCGAGGGAGCCCTGCTCGAAGCCATCAACAAGGCCTTCGGTTCTTTTGATGCCTTTAAGGAACGTTTTTCGACTGCTGCAGCCACCCGCTTCGGCTCCGGCTGGGCCTGGCTCGTGCAAAAAGCCGATGGCAGCCTCGCGGTAAGCTCGACCCCGAACCAGGACAATCCGCTCATGGATGTCGCCGAGGTACAGGGTACTCCCCTGCTGAACATCGATGTTTGGGAGCACGCCTACTACCTGAACTACCAGAACCGCCGCCCCGATTATATCGCCGCATTTTGGAATGTAATCGACTGGAACGCAGTTGCTGCCCGTTTCAGGGGATAGTGTGCCTGTGGGCTAACTATTTCCGTTTACCCTTTACATACACTAATTTACGTGGTCCAAAGGCAGCCCGGCTGTCGGCACTGAAATCGAGGCCCTCCTCCCCGAATTGCAGTGTCCACTTCATGGACTGGGGCGACTCGTAGTACTGTAGATTCAGCTCCAGTACATTGGCCGAGGTCCAGGCTCCCTGTACGGCCACCTTTTGGCTGGTCAGACCCGGCCAGGGAAAGAGAGCGTCCTCCCAGTTCCGGTAGCCCACCGGCAGATGGAACTCGCCTTCGGCTGTTTCCACAGTCAGTTCGATGGGAGAAGATTCCAAATCGAGCGCAAGTGACACGATTCCCAAAGCATTCTCCTCAATCGCATACAGTCCGGAGAGCTCATTACCCATGGCGCCTGCCTGTGTTTCTTCTCCCTCTATCGTGCTGAGTGCCAACCCTTCAAGCCTCTTCTCAAGGGCCTCCAGCGCTTCGGGATTCTCAGGCAGGGCTTCGGTTTCCATAGCCGGGAGAAGGGTGTCCCAGATGATATCCAGAATGCCCTGCAGATTGCTTGAACCCGATGTAATGGCAATCACCACATCATGTGCGGGGACAACCACGCAAAACTGGCCAAAAGCGCCATCTCCCCGATAATTCCCATAGCGGCACTGCCAGAACTGGTAACCATAGCCCTGGTCCCAGTCGCTATCGGGATTGCTCCCGTTGCAGGTCTGCAGGCTGGTTGCCTCCTTAACCCATGCTTCAGAGACGAGCTGCCTGCCCTCCCACATGCCTTTTTGGAGCAGCAGTTGGCCAAATTTGGAAATATCCGCTGTACGCAGACTCAAGCCCCAGCCACCGGCCGAAACACCATTCGGGTCGCTGTCCCAGGTCGGCTTTTCGATCCCAAGCGGTTCGAACAAACGGGGAGTGAGGTAGTCCAGGGTGGTCTCGCCCGTGACCTTCTGCAGAATAGCCGAGCACATATAGGTCGCCATGCTGTTGTACTGAAAGCGCGTACCCGGCTTAAAAGGTACATCATAGGAGAGAAAGGCAGCAGGCCAGCTGCCATCCCCGGCAGCACGCCAACTGGGCTCCGACTTGTGACCGGTGTTCATCCGAAGTAAATCCCTGATGCGCATAGACTCCAGATTATGAGAAGGATTCTCAGGGCAGTCTTCCGGAAAGAAGGAGATCACCTGGTCGTTGATGCTGAGCAGGCCTTCGTCCTGCGCCATACCAATGGCCGTAGAGGTAAAACTCTTACTCAGCGACCAGAGCAAATGGGGACTTTCGGCCCGGTATGGTGTCCACCAGCCACCCGCCACCACCTTATTGTTCCTGCGAATCATCAGGCTGTGGATGGCATCGGGCTGTTGTTCTTCCAGTGCATCAATGAAGGCCAGAATGGCCTCGGACGAGATGCCCTGGGATTCGGGGCTGGCAACACCGGCTTCCGGATAGCTTTGTTCATCGGCTCCGGCTGTGCAAGCCGTACATAAAACGGCAAACGAAACGATACCAAAAGCCAGGCTGACAGATTTCATAAAGTTCTTCATATTGTATTGGTTTAGTGGTCAGACTGTTCCCTTCTCTCCCTCATGTTTTCCGGCCATAAAACGCTCCAGTATGGAATCGTCTTGAATCTCCCTGGACAGGCTGGCGATGGTTTCCACAGGCACATCGAAGAGGTCGAGTACCAGGAAACCATCAAGGGCGTCATTGAACTTGGGGTCGAGGTTGAAGCCAATAATTCGGCCATTGAGCTTCAGGTAGCGTTTCAGCAGAATGGGCATGGTATAGTCGTTGGGTTCCACCTCCTTTATGAAGCGATCGAACTTATTCAAATCGTCGTTTCGCTCCAGAATGATTTCCTCATCGACATTGAAGCCCGGCACGTTGAACCTGGTCCTCGGCCTGATATAACTGGCCAGTTTGGGGTCGAAATATCGGGCCCGGATGTACTGCATAATCAATCCCCGGGAGAACTCGGAGAAATTATTACTAATGCTCACCGGCCCGATCAGGTAGCGGTACTCATTGTGTTTCAGAAGAAAGTAAAGAATGCCTTTCCAGAGCAGAAAGAGCGGAAGGGGCCGGCGCTGGTAATCATCCACGATAAAAGAACGACCCAACTCAAGGCTTTGCTTCAGGACAGGAATAAACTTCTTATTCATCCGGAAGAGGCTCTGCAGATAGAACCCCTTGATCCCGTAGCGTCTGAGGATTTCGGCTCCCTTCCCCACCCTGTAGGCCCCCACAATCCGCCTGGCTTCATTGTCCCAGACAAAAAGCTGGTTGTAGTAAAGGTCGTACTCATCAATATCCATGGAGCGGTTAGTCCCCTCTCCCACCGCACGAAAGGTGAGCTCGCGAAGCCGCCCCAACTCATTCATAATATGGGGAATTTCGGTACTCGGGCAGCAAAAAACATCGAACTGATCGCTGGAAAAGAGGCTGTAGTCATCCCTGATGGCTTCCACCTCCTGCTCCAGCAGGGAGGTCCCGACCGGCGCAATAATTTCCTCCACATGTGCGCTGCGATTGATCCTGGGCCGGAAAAACTTCCGCACCTCCAGGGCCGACCCCAGGGCATAGGTCCGGGCCCGTAAAAAACGGCCATAGGTACTGATGTCACTAATGCTGTCCTGCTCCTTCACCGAAACAGGTGTACCAATGCGAATACGAATCTTCTTGTGTTTCTTGTTAAAAACCTCAGCGGGCAGCCTCACCGTACGCAGGGCGGGGTGAATAAGACCCAGGATGTGAAAGAGCCTGGAATTGGAACCCTGAAAATAGACCGGCACCACCGGCACCTTCGCCCGTTTAATCATCTTCATGGCCGGGTACTGCCATTCCCGGTCGCTGATCCCGTAGTTGTCCTCGTTATAACTGGATACTTCTCCGGCAGGGAAGATCCCCAGCACACCTCCCGTTTCAAGATGCGCCAGGGCCATCTTGATGCCACCCAGACTCGATACCGCATCCTTCCTTCGTTCAAAGGGGTTGACCGGTAACATGTATTCCGAAACCGGTTCAATCTTGTTCAGCACAAAATTCGACATCAACCTGATATCCGGCCTTACCCCGGAAAGGACCTTAACCAGCAGCATGCCATCGATGCCGCCAAAGGGGTGGTTCGACACCGTGATAAAAGGCCCCGATTGAGGAATCTTCTTCAGCTCTTCCTCACTCACCTCAAACTCGAGTTGCAGTTTCTCGATCAGCTTATCAATAAATGCTATCCCGCTATACTGGCTCAACTCCTCATAGAGCCGATTCATCTTATTGATCCTCAATACATTCATTAACACCTTCGCAGCACTCGCCCCGCCAATCCGGTTCAGGCGCGCCGCCTTCATAAACTCATCGGTCTCTATAAGCTTCAATGCAGTAAGCGTTTGGTCGTGGCACAAAGATAAGGAAAGTCGGCATGATAAAGCCTTTCTCGTTTTTTTATAGGTTCAGCCTCATGAAAAAACCCACCCAGTCATGAAAATTAGCTAACTTGCCCGGGCTCAAGCGTATGAGGCGCGGTGATGAGGCCCGGGCCTCTTTACCCGAACCTCTTGGTTTTCACCAAACAAGTGCTATTGTAATGAAGAAACCGACCCTCCTTCTCCTTTCCATACTGGCGGCCCTGCTCCTGTCCATCCCCTTTTTCCAGTGGGGCAACGGCCTCTTTGGGCTGGTCGCCTTTGTGCCCCTCCTCCTGATCGAGCAGGATGTGGCCGAAAAAAAGGCTGCGGGACAAAAGGCCCGGCTGCTGCCCTGGGCCCTCCTGAGTTTTGCCCTCTTTGTGGCAATGACAACCTATTGGGTTTACTGGGCCACCTGGGTTGGCATCATCGCCTCCATCGTCGTAAATGCCGGCTATATGAGCCTGGTATTCTGGGCATTTCACCTGGTTAAAAGGCGGACAGGAAAGCGGCTTGGCTATAGCTCATTCCTCTTCTTCTGGCTGTGTTTCGAATTCCTCTACCTCAGGGCCCAGATCAACTTCCCCTGGCTCATCCTCGGAAACAGCTTTGCCAAAGAACCGGCCCTGGTGCAGTGGTACGAACTGACGGGGCCCCTGGGAGGATCGCTCTGGATCCTGCTCACCAACCTGCTCGTCTTCCGGCTCAGTGCGTATTTTGTGGAAACAGGCAGGCGGAAACAGCTTACTAAAGCAACTAAGGCGGCGAAAATAAAAGCCTTTTACGCAGACAACAAGTCGCTGCTCCTGCTGACGCTGCTCCTGCTAATCATCCCGATTTCGGCCTCCCTGCTTCGCTTTTACAGCTATGAAGAGAAGGGCAAGGGCTACGAGGTCCTTGTCCTGCAACCCAACATCGACCCCTACCTGAAGTTCAATGACATGCCTCAATCGCTGCAAACGGCACATCTGCTGGCCGTGGCCGATTCTCTCTGCGGCCCCGAAACTGACTACATCGTCGGGCCCGAAACCTTTCTCAACAATGGGATATGGGAAGAGCGCATGCAGCTCCACGAAGATGTCCGGCAGCTATACGCCTTTCTAAGCAACTATCCCAATGCAAAACTGGTGATCGGGGCCACCACCTACAGGCTCTACAGTGAGCCCTCCAGCTTTACGGAAACCTGCCGCCCGATCGGGAACCGCAACGAACGCTACGACAGCTTTAACACGGCCTTCCAGCTCGACAGCACAAGTCAGATTCCGGTCTACCACAAATCGCTGCTGGTAGCCGGCGTCGAAACCATGCCCCATGCCCGGCTCCTGGGTTTTCTCGAAAAGCTTACCGTCAGGCTGGGGGGCACCTTCCGCAGCCATGGAACCCAGAAGGAGCGCAGCGCCTTTGCCTCCCCCCAGGACGGTACAAGAGTGGGGCCGGTCATCTGCTGGGAATCGGTCTTTTCCGAATTCGTTACCGGGTATGTGAAGGACGCCGGTGCAAACTTCCTTTTCATCATCACCAACGACGGCTGGTGGAAGAACACCCCCGGACACAAGCAGCACAACGACTTCGCCCACTTACGGGCCATTGAAAACCGGCGGAGCATTGCCCGAAGCGCCAATACGGGCATCTCCTCACTGATCGACCAGCGGGGCCGGGAGATTGAGCGCCTCGGTTGGTGGAAGCGTGGAGGAATCAAAGCGATACTGCACAAAAATGAGCAGCTGACTTTCTACACCCGACATGGCGACTACATTGGACGAGTATCGGTATTTCTTTCCCTTATTCTTCTGCTCTACAGTCTGCTGATCCGGTTTATACGCAAATAACACAGCAAAAAATGCAAGGCTTTAAAAACATCGACCCGAAGGAACTCAATGACAATGTTTTCAAACTCCTGGACAAGGACTGGATGCTGTTAACGGCAGGACAGGCCGGCAACTACAACACCATGACGGCAAGCTGGGGGCACATGGGCATCCTCTGGAACCAGCCGGTGGCAATTGCCTATGTCAGGCCGCAAAGACACACCTTCGGCTTCATGGAGCACTTCCCCGGTTTCAGCCTCTCCTTCTTCACAGAAGAATACCGGTCTGCCCTGCAGTTCTGTGGTTCCCACTCGGGCCGGGACTGTGACAAAGCAGCCGAAACCGGACTCACTCCCCTGGAAACAGACAAAGGAAACATCGCCTTTTCCGAAGCCCGGCTCATTATGGAATGCAGGACGGTTTATGTGGACGATCTGAAGAGGGAAAACTTCCGCCTCGCCGAGGTGCCCGAAAAGCACTATGCAAAGGGCGATTTTCACCGCATTTACATGGCCGAAATCCTTCAGGCCCATATCGCCTAAAACGGCAAAGGGCTTGCGCAGTAAGCTGTTTTTCATCTTATATGCAACCCAACTACGATTGGCTTGTCTTTCCCTTTGAAAGCCTGAAACTTTGACGACAAAATACGAGGACATACACAGGGATGTGATTGAATCGTGCATGCAGGGTGATATCCGTGCGCAATACCAGCTGTACAGCCTGTATTCAAAGGCCATGTACAACATTTGCTACCGGATGACCAATGTTCAGGAAGAGGCCGAAGACCTGCTACAGGAGTCCTTCAGCTATGCTTTCGGCAAGTTGCGTTCTTTCAGATTCGAGTCCTCCTTTGGGGCATGGTTGAAACGCATTGTGGTGAACACTTGTATCAACCATCTGAAAAAGAAGCGGGTCGAATTGGTTTACACCGATCAACATGCCGATTCTTCCGATGAAGATGAGGATGCGGACTATGGGGAAAGCAGATTGCAACTGGGCCAGGTCATGCAGGCCATGGAAAAGCTGCCCGAGGGTTACCGTGTGGTCTTCTCCCTCTATCTGATTGAGGGCTACGATCACAAGGAGATTGCCGAGATTCTTGGCATCAGCGAATCGACCTCAAAAAGCCAGTTCCTGAGAGCGAAAAAAAAGATGAAAGCCATGCTGCTGAAGCATGAATACAGAAAAACAGATGTGCCATGAGTGACAGACTGGAAGAATTCGTTGTACAGCACCGGGCCGATTTTGATCGGCGCGAACCCGATCCCTCCATCTGGGTGAAGATTCATCCCGAACCGATGATGATTCGGCCCCGGCGAAAGCGTCTGCGCTGGCTCAGCATCGCCGCAGCAGTGGCCATGCTGTTCGGGGGCACAAGTGCAGGGCTCTACTTCCTCAAAGTCAGGCCTCAACAGGGTGCATCAGCCGAATCGGGGATCTACCGGGAAATAGAGGAAAGTGAGCAGTACTATACCCAGGTCCTGGCACTCCGCTATGAAGAACTCCGTCCCTATCTGGCTGCCGACCAGGAAGCAGCCCTGATGCTGCAAAGCGATATGAAGGAACTGGACCAGGTCTATGCCGAGCTGAAGGATGACCTGAAAGACAACGCTTCCAATCCCGAGGTTATCGAGGCCATGATCCTGAATTACAGGGTGAAGCTGGAAATCCTGGAAGACTTGCTGCTGCAATTAAAAGAAAAGGAGAACCAAGACTATGAAAAAAGCGATGCATATGCACTCTAGTGCATACAGGCCCTCCCCGCTGATACCTCTCCTGCTGACGGTGCTAAGCCTTCTGCTGCCAGGTGTTGCACAGGCACAGGCCTATACTGATCATCAACGGGTCGAGCGCAGTTTTGAGCTTGACCGGGAAAGTACGCTTGAGCTGCAGAATAAATACGGCAGCATCGAAATCAACACCTGGGAAAAGGACTCGCTTTGTATCGAAGCCTCCATCTACCTCAGCGAATCGAGTAAGGCTAAACTCCGAAAGCTGAAAGAGGATGTTCGCATCGATTTCAGTGGAACCAGGAGCTACATCATCGTGAAAACGAAAATTGAAAGCGAGAGTGGCCGCATTGCCTCAGAATTGCGATCCGTAGGCCATACCCTTACCGGCGAAAACAAACGCATGGAAATCAATTATACCATCCATGCACCTGCCTACCTCGATGTAACACTCGACAATAAATTTGGAGACATCTACATAGATGAGCTCGACGGACAAACCGATATTACGCTCTCGAATGGAGCTCTGAAGGCCAATCGGATGGATGGAATTGCCCAACTTAAGCTAAGTTTTGCAAACGGCATGATCAACTCACTTGGATCCTCCACACTGCAACTGTCCTACTCCGACCTCAGCCTGGGCAAGGTAAACCAACTCGACATCAAAAGCCGCTCATCCAAGCTGAGTGCCGAAAGCATAAAGGTGCTGAAAATGGACTCCCGGCGCGACAGGCTCAAGTTCAAAGCCGTTGAATACTTCTATGGCAAAAGCAGTTTCACGCAAATCCACATCCAGGACTTCCGCCGCGAGGTCGACATCTACATGAACTACGGGAAACTGAACATCGCCCGGATCGAATCCGGATTCAGCAATGTCTTCATCGAATCGTCGTACACCGATCTGAACCTGAAATTCAATCCCTCACAAGCTTTCAGCTTCGACATTCTCCACCATGAAAGAGCCATACTGCACCTGCCTGTAGAGGGGGTTCAGTCCCGGTCCGGCCGCAATGGCAAGGACCATTTACAGACTAGCGGTAAAATGGGGACAGGAACGGCAGAAGGAAAGCTCAGGATTGATGCCCTGCAAAAATGCTTTATCAACCTCGCTTTTAACTCGTATCATGAATAAGATCAGGCACTCAGACGATCTGGCCACAGCTGTAATGAGACTGTGTTCTTTCTTCCTGTTCCTCTCCATTGCAAGCCCTGGTCAGGCCCAAAGCCCGCTCAGGGAAGCAGGCCTGCGTGGCGGCATCAGCTCTGGTTTCAACCTTCGGGTCAGACTGGATGAAACACTTTCCTATGAAGCCCAGCTTTCCTACAGGAACAGCGGGGGCGTTTTCTCGCTCTATCGCCAAAATCACCGTTCGATTGGCATGGACCGCACGGGCAACTGGGACTTCATCTACGGCTTTGGCGCCCATGTCGGATTCTACTTTACCGATAGCTACAGAACTCTATTGAGGGAGGTTTACTTTGGACGCAAAGTCTTTACACCGGTTGCCGGTTTTGGCGGCTATCTCGGCATCGATTACCAGCTGATTGATGTCCCCGTCTCCGTGGGCATAAGCTTTCAGCCACATATGGAGATCTCACTCGCCAGGATATTCGGATTGAATTTCTGGGATTTGGGCCTTTGCATTCGCTACCGGTTTTAAACCGAAACAGCCAGAAAACATAAAACTGTTCATAAGCATGAGACAAGCTCAAAAACCAAACGAATCAAGCAAATAACACGCTGTCTAACAAACAAAATAAAGCAATGAGAAAACTAGCATTTGCAGTGCTCCTGGGCATCCTTTCAAGCCCTGTCCTCATTTCACAGGAAGGCGATGCAGAACCAAGAGCCACAAAAACCGAAATCAACGAAGAAGCCAGGCCTGAGGCTCCAAAACCGATCTTACAGGAATGGCACCCCGGTGAAGTCAGAACCATCTTCGATCCCCGGTCGGGAAGCGGAGGCTATGGCGCGCTGAGTATAGGCTACACCAGCATCAATGGCCGGGACGCTCTCCTTATGGGAGGACGCGGCGAATGGATAATCGGACATGGCTTTGGCCTGGGCCTCGGGGGCTATGGCTTTGTGAACGATCCCATCCAGATTGCTAATGCGAACTATTCACTTGCAGGGGGCTATGGAGGACTCATTATGGAACCCATCCTGCTGGGAAGCTTCCCTGTACACCTTGCATTTCCGATCCTGCTGGGTGCAGGCGGCGTCGCAAATTCAAGCTACAGCTTCTCAAGCTGGCACAACTTCGGCTATGATAGCTATGTAGAAGATGCGGCTGTCTTTTTTGTCGCAGAAGCCGGGCTTGAACTTGAATTCAACCTGATCCGCTTCTTTCGCATGTCTTTGTTCGGGACCTACCGCTATACCTCAGACATCCAGCTCAGGAATGTCTCCAAAGATGCCCTGATGGGATGGAACACCGGGCTCACCTTTAAGTTTGGCAGCTTCTAGTACCGAAGGGCCGGCACCGGCATCCTCCCGTAGCGCCGGCCCTTCATTAGTTTTAAGAAATTGCTACAGAGCTTCCTTCATCCACGACAGGTAGCTCTGCACATCCAGATCGGTTCCTTTCGGGCTGTTCAGGACCTTTCCATCGGCATCCATCAACACATAAAGCGGAACCGTGTTGGTTCCGAATCGGGCAATCTCGTAATCGATGTTTTGCTGGCCAATGGTCTTTTTTTCCCTGCCATCGACCTCAGATACATACCAGTCCTGCTCTGGCAATTTAGTACGATCATCGGTATAGAGGGCCACAATCACAAACTCGTCGCGAAGCAGGGCCAATACCCGGGAATCCGACCAAACCCCAGCCTCCATTTTCTTGCAGTTCGAGCAGAAATGGCCCTTGAAATCGATCAGTACAGGTTTTCCCGATGCCTTTGCACAGGCCAGGCCCTCTTCGAGATCGTAGAAGGCTGTGAGCCCAAAGGGCATGTGAAAGAGATCCGCGTGCTTCTTTGGGATACATGCTGCCTGTTCTGCCAAAAAGGGAGTTGCTGCAGGGGCCCGGGCCGCTGACAATCGCTGAGTAAGGTCGATCCCGTTGGGAGACTTGGGCGGCAGCAAAGGCGAAATACGCTTGAGCTCATAGCCAAAGAGCCCCAGGAAAAGGTAAACGACAAAGCTGAAGGAAGCGATGGCCAGCAGAAGCCGGGGTACGGATACATGCTCCAGCTCGCTATCGTGCGAAAACCTGATCTTTCCGAGAAAATACATCCCCAGCAGGAAGAATACAACCAGCCAGACAGCCAGGTAGAGTTCCCTTGTGAGCACTTTATTCGTGGGGTCGAGTGCCAGCAGGAACTTCATACTGAAGGCCAGAACGATGAAGCCGAGTACGACCTTCACCGCATTGAGCCAGGCACCCGATTTTGGAAGCCCCTTCAACCAGGAGGGGAACATGGCAAAGAGTGTAAACGGTATCGCAAAGGCCAGTCCAAAGCCAAACATCCCCAGGATGGGTTTCAGGGCCAGTCCGCCCGCAGCTTCGACAAGCAAGGCTCCCACAATGGGGCCGGTACAGGAAAAGGAGACCAGTACGGTGGTCAGGGCCATGAAAAAGGCGCCCCCAAAACCTCCGCCCTGAACCCGGCTGTCGGCCTTATTCACCCAGCTCGAGGGCAAAACCAGCTCAAACATTCCGAAGAAAGAAAAGGCAAAGACCACAAACAAGACAAAGAAAATCAGGTTAGGGATCCAATGGGTACTCAGGGCATTGGCAGCGTTGGGCCCCACATTCGAGATCGAAACAAGAAGGCCGAGTGCCGTGTAAATCGCTACAATGGAGATTCCAAAGACAAGGCCGCGAAAGAATCCCCGGGCCTTGTTATCGGCTCCCTGCATAAAGAAGCTCACCGTCATGGGAATCATCGGAAACACGCACGGGGTGAGCAGAGCCAGGAGCCCCAGCCCGAAGGCCAACCAAAAGAATCCCCAGAGCGAAGCCTCATCCTCCAGCGCAGGGACAGCGGCTACACCGCTCTGGGATTCCGCCCCTGCCTCAGAAAGGACTGAAGCGCTACCGGCCTCCGCTTCGAAAGCCCTTCCGGCGTCCTCACCGGCATGTTGGACCAGGCTCCCGGGTGCGGGAGAATCACCGGCTGCAGCTTGTTGATTTTCCGGGGTGTCGGGGCCTGCAGAGCGCTGCCCCCGGGCTGCTTCACCCGCGGTGTTCAGCACAAATGAAAAGGGCTGAGTCCTGGGCGGAAGACAGGTCACATCGTTGCAAACCTGATACTCTATCTCTCCTTTAATGCTAAGGCTGCCGGCCGCATTGAGCCTGACCTTCTGCCTGAGTTCGGCCCGGCCCGAAAAGGTACCCAGCTCCATCTGGAAGCCTTCATCAAACTTCCTCTTCGATTTGGTCACCTCCACCAGGTCTCCGATAAGCTCATAACCATCGGTTTCGCTATACCAGGGCCTGGTGGCAATGGGGCCACCCTCCGGCAAATGAGCCGAATACATGTGCCATGGCAGATCAATGCTGGCTTTGAATACCAGCTCAGCCTCCAGGCCTTTGATGTTCTCTACTGAAAAATTCCAGCTGACCGGATCGGCCACCTGTGCCTGTCCGACAGCTGCCCAGCCCAGGGCTAACAATGCAATCGATAAAAACTTCTTCATAGTGCAAAAATAGTCTGCCTGAATCAATCTGCAATGCTAAACAACAGAAGTCTCTGAACCATCCGGGTATAAGCCAAAAAAAGACCGCCCGAAGGCAGCCTTTTTAGCTTTTATGGCTTGCAAAAGCCGGGGTTATGGAAGCGAAAGCAGTCCCCCCTTGGTCTCTAACGCCGTTTTCTGTGCAACTCCTTGCCATCCTCATCGAATACACGGTATTCCATCAGATGCAGGGAGTCGGCAGAAACAATGCGAATCTTACAATCCAGCTCCTTGCTCCACCTGCGCTCTTCCGAATTAAAGAAACCCTTCTTCAGGTAGCTGGCTACAAAAGGATGCAGGCGAAGCTCAAGCTTGGAGAGCTGCCTTTCCTTGATCAGCAAATCCAATTCGGCCTTCACGGTATCAGTATAGAGGATGGCCGGTTGAATCTTGCCCGTGCCCGCACAGGTTGGGCAATTTTCTTCCGTATCGATGTGCATCTCGGGCCTGACCCGCTGACGGGTGATTTGCATCAGCCCAAACTTACTCAAAGGAAGGATGTTGTGCTTGGTCTTGTCCTCCGCCATAAAGGCCTTCATCTGCTCAAAGAGCTTTTGCTTGTGCTCGTGTTTGTGCATGTCGATGAAGTCGACCACGATGATTCCGCCCATGTCGCGCAACCTGAGTTGCCGGGCAATTTCTTCTGCTGCGTGGAGATTCACCTCCACGGCATTGATCTCCTGGTCGTTGGAGGAACGGGAACGGTTTCCGCTGTTCACATCGATCACATGAAGTGCTTCGGTGTGTTCGATAATCAGGTAGGCCCCTTGTTTGAACGACACCGTCTTGCCAAAGGAGGCTTTGATCTGCTTCGAGATCCCCATTTTTTCAAAAATGGGTTCGCGTCCCTGGTAAAGCTTTACAATCTTTTCCTTTTCAGGAGCCACCTGGCTGATGTAGTCACGAATCTCTTCGTAAACCTTTTCATCACTGATGTGGATGCCATCAAAGTTTCCGTTCAGGTGATCACGCACTACGGCCGATTCACGCCTCAGTTCGCTAACCACGAGTTTCGGCAGGTTTCGGGTCGAAATCTGCTCGAAGGCTTTCTCCCATTTCTTAACCAGGGAGCGCAATTCTGAATCCAGTTCTGCGACCATCTTGCCCTCGGCCACCGTGCGAACGATGATGCCGAAATTTTGGGGCTTAATGGCCTGTAAGAGGTTCTTCAATCGGTCCTTCTCCTCCTGGGAAGAGATTTTCGAACTAACTGAAATTTTGTCTGAAAAGGGGATGAGGACAATGTTGCGTCCGGGAATAGAAATCTCGGAGCTCAGCCGCGGCCCTTTGGTGGAAATGGGCTCCTTGGCGATCTGCACAAGGATGGTTTGCCCTTGCTTGAGGACCTCGTTGATCTTCCCGTACTTGTTAATATCGGGAAGTCGTTTGAATTTACTAAGGGGAGCTACTTTTCCCTTTTTTGATACGGCCTGACTCAGGTACTTGTTCAATGAACTGAACTGAGGCCCCAGGTCGAGGTAGTGCAGGAAGGCATCTTTTTCGTATCCTACATCAATGAAAGCAGCATTAAGCCCCGGCATAATCTTTTTAATCTTTGCCAGGTAAATATCTCCAACAGAAAATTGCTGCTCGGGTGATGATTGATTGAGTTCAACGAGCTTACCATCTTCAAGTAGGGCAATCGAAACCCGCTCTTTGCTTGAGTTGATTACCAGTTCACTACTCACATTCTCATTATTAATGATGACTAAGCTGATTACAAACCAGAAATAAACCTAAAGCCCCGATAAAGGTTCTTTAGGTTTATGTCTTCAATAGCTAAGAGGTTATTTACTTCCTCTTCTTGTGTCTGTTCTTCCGCAAACGCTTCTTGCGCTTGTGGGTAGCCATCTTGTGCCTTTTTCTTTTCTTTCCGCTTGGCATAATTGCAATACTTTTACTTCACGTTGGTCTTCACTTTGCTGACAAAAGTCTTGGCAGGCTTGAAGGCAGGAATAGAGTGCTCCGGAATAATAATCGTTGTATTCTTGGATATATTACGGGCTGTTTTCTTGGCCCTTTTCTTCACGATAAAACTTCCAAAACCCCTTAGATAAACATTCTTATTGTCGGCAAGAGAGTCTTTCACCGTTTCCATGAAAGCTTCAACTGTTTTTTGCACAGTCACTTTTTCTATTCCCGTATTCTTGGAAATTTCGTTAACGATATCAGCCTTTGTCATTTTTAAAAACCTTTAATTATCAATGTTTTACGTTATGGTCCCACGATGGAACTGCAAATATAAATACTTTTGCGCGATTATGAAATCGTTTTGAATTAAATTTTATTTTAGTGCGCTAAATATAAGTAGATTATATGAGCGCTGACGAAGATAATGAATTTTACAGAGATCATCCACGCATGGTACAAAATTAACCACAGAAGCCTGCCCTGGCGGGATACGAGGGACCCTTACCTGATCTGGCTCTCTGAGGTGATCCTTCAGCAAACAAGGATCGACCAGGGCCTGGCTTACTACCGGCGCTTCAGTGAGGCCTTCCCGAATGTCCGTCAGTTGGCAGAGGCCGAAGAAGACCAGGTTTTGAAGCTGTGGCAGGGTTTGGGATACTACAGCCGGGCCAGAAATCTGCGCTATGCGGCCCGGGATGTCATGGCCCGTTTCGGTGGAACAATGCCCCGCAGCTACCAGGAACTGAGAAGCCTTAAAGGAATCGGTCCCTATACTGCTGCCGCCATTGCCTCGATTAGTTACGGAGAAGCCAGGGCCGTTGTGGATGGCAACGTGGACAGGGTATTGAGCCGGGTATTCGGAGTGCATCTGCCCGTGAACACGACCGAAGGCAAACGGGAAATCCAGAGGCTGGCAGAAGAAATGCTCGATCCCGCAGATCCGGGCACCTACAACCAGGCCATCATGGACTTCGGTGCACTGCAGTGCACCCCTCGTAAACCCGACTGCAGCACCTGCCCGCTCAAACAAGACTGTGTGGCGCATCGGGGAAGGCTCACCTCCCTCCTGCCCCTAAAACAAAGCAAAAAGAAACCCCGGAACAGATGGCTCAACTTCTACATCATACTCAGGGACGGCCGGGTGCTTATCGGAAAGCGGGCCGGAAAGGATATCTGGGAAGGGCTCTATCAGTTTCCGATGACCGAAGGCCGGCTGTCGGTCCCGGAAGTTTACCCGGCAAAGCCGGATAAAACCCGCAAAGCAGGGCTAAGGGAAACAGAAGGACTTAGCCCGCTGGCAAAGGAGACGGCCGAAGGGCCGGATGCTGCAGGCGCAAAAGCAGAGGAGCCGGGCACAGAATGGAAAGGACCGGAGGACTTAAGCGCAAAGATCGGGGAAGCTGTTACTGAACTTGCGGGCATGGATGCAACAGGCCTTGCTATCCGGCATATCTCCGGGGAAATCAGGCATGAACTGAGCCACCAGCGGCTGCATCTTCGCTTCATCCATGTCGAATATCCCCCTCAGCATCCCGGCCGGGCGGGACAGGAAACCCTGCAAAACGAGGGGCATTCTGCAGAACAACAGGCCAAAGATCTGCCGGAAGGCAGTCGTTGGATTTCTCCATCCGAACTCGACGACTACCCCTTCCCTCAAGCCATCAAACGCTATCTGGAAGTGGTCAAATTTTAATACCTTTAAAGCGCTAAATACAATGGAATATGTCCGTAAACAAAGTCATCCTGGTGGGAAACGTGGGTAAAGACCCGGAAACCAGGTATCTCGACGAGAATACTGCCATGGCCAAATTCCCGCTGGCCACCAGTGAAACCTACCGAAACAGAAACGGGGAGCGAATAACCAATACCGAGTGGCACAATATCGTGCTTTGGCGCGGGCTGGCCCAGGTGGCCGAAAAATACGTCAAAAAAGGCAGCCAGCTTTTCATTGAGGGCCGTATTCGGACGCGTTCCTACGATGACCCTGAAGGAAACCGGAGATACATCACCGAGATCGTGGGCGACCAAATGCAGATGCTTGGACGACGCTCCGATGACAGTGACCAGTCCTCTCCCTATGCTGCCGGTACCCAGGCTCAGGCCGATGGCGGGATTCCGGGCAGCACTGCGGCTGCTCAGCAGGGCACCCAGAGCAGCCCGGTAAGCCAAACGCCCCCGCAGGCCGGGCAGGCCGGGACGGATCAGTTCCGGGCAGAACAGCCAGGCCAGCCTGCCGGGAATCAAAATACCGGAATACAGTCACCAGGTCCTGCCTCCGCTCCGGGCCAGCATACAGAACCGGAAAAGCCCTTCCCGGGCCGGGAAGACGAAACGGACGATCTGCCCTTTTAGTCCCGCTAAAGATTTAGGCTGAACTCCGGCATCACCATAAAATGGCAGGTGTGAAGAAATCAAAATACGGTAGTCGCATGAAAAGACCTTTGCCCGCAGTCCTGGCCGTTCTGCTCCTTTTTTCCTCCGGCTTGAGGGAATGTGGCGAGGCCAGTTACCCCAAGCCCGAAGGCTACGTCCGGGTCGATTACCCGGAACGAAGCTATGTGAGCTATGACGAACAGCAGGCCTATCGCTTCGAATTGCCCGCTTATGCCAGGGTAAGTCCCAGCCACAGCAAGGGGGCTGAACCAGGATGGATCGACATACAGATCCCTCCCCTGAACGCCACCATTCATTTGAGCTATAAGCCCGTCGAGAACAATCTGACAAGATTCATCACCGACAGCCGAACCCTGGCCTACAAGCATACGGTTAAGGCCGCGGGCATCGATGAAAAGCCTTTCATGGATCCGGAAAACAAACGCTTTGGAATGGTTTACGAGTTGAAGGGCGATGTGGCCTCGGCCCTGCAATTCTTTGTTACCGATAGTACGGATCATTTTCTGCGGGGCTCGCTCTACTTCAATTGTGCCCCCAACCGGGATTCCCTAAACCCCGTCATCGGCTTTCTGCAGGAGGACATCATGCACCTGATCAACACCCTTGAATGGAAGTATTGAGCTTTTTGCGTAACTTTGTTCCCCTTTCTAAAAGAAGCATAATTGCTGCATTGTGGGCGTTTTCTTAAAAACAGAGCTATTGCCGGATTGCCACCTTGGGGTATGGGAGATTGCCGAGGACTTCGATGCCCTCTATGAGATGGTCGAACTGGCACCGGTTGAGCAGGCCAAGCTGGAAAGCTTCAGGAACATCAGTCGCAAGGTGGAATGGCTGAGTGTCAGAGCTCTCGCCAAAAATATGCTGGGCAAGGACACTCGCATTCTCTACAATGCCGAAAACAAGCCCTTTGTTAAGGGGAATACCCACAACATCAGCATCTCGCATTCGAACAAACTAACCGCAGTTCTCATTAGCAAGGATAGGCGTGTAGGCATCGACCTTGAGTACATGTCGGGAAAGATCAGCAAGGTGGCCAACAAATTCATCAATCCAAGGGAGCATATCACCGAAGACCCCAAATTAAGGAAATTCCACCTCTACCTGCACTGGTGTGCAAAAGAAGCCCTTTATAAGATTTGCGACAAACAGGATATCAACTTCAAAGACGGAATCACCATCTCTTCCTTCGACCCGGAGGACCATGGCTTCATGAGCGGGCATGTGATTAACGGGAACGGAGATGAACACTTTGAGATGGAATACCTGCATCACGAAAACTACGCACTGGTTTGGTGTGTGAAGGCATGAACAACTTCTACCAGGAACTGAAAGACCGCAAGCGCAAGCGCTTTGCCTTGCTCATCGACCCGGACCATCACGATGATGCCTCCATCGACGGACTCATCGGGGGCATCAACGCCAACCGGCCCGACCTGATTCTGGTGGGCGGAAGCCTGCTCTTTAAGCCCATCGACATGACCATCACCGCGCTTAAGCTGGGGACCAAACTACCGGTCTTTATTTTTCCGGGAAGCGCTATGCAGCTCTCCGACCGCGCCGATGGCATCCTGCTTATCTCTTTGATTTCGGGCCGGAATCCGGAGTTCCTTATCGGACAGCATGTCCAGGCGGCTCCTCATCTCGACCGCTCCGGGATCGAGGTTATCCCCACCGCCTACATGCTCATCGAAAACGGAAAATCGAGCTCTGTGGAATATGTGAGCAATACCCGCCCCATCCCCTTCGGGAAACACGATATTGCCGTCGCCACAGCCATGGCAGGCGAAATGCTTGGGCACAAAGCAATCTACCTGGAAGCCGGAAGCGGGGCCGCCCATCCGGTAGGCCTGGATATGATTGCTGCCATCCGACGAAAGATTTCCCTACCCCTGATCGTAGGCGGAGGCATTGCCTCGGCCGAAATTGCCCGCGAAGTTTATGAAGCCGGAGCTGATATGATTGTCGTGGGCACCGCCGTTGAAGAACAGCCCGGGCTCCTGGCCGATTTCTGCAGGCTTCGCGACGAATTCAACAGGCCCGCTACTTCAGTAAATCAGAAATAACCTTACCCGTCGCATTCTCCGGCATGGAGATTTCCAGGATGGAGGCGAGCGTAACCGCGATATCGGCCGGAGAAACCCTTTGCGAAATCCTTACTCGCCTGGTTTTCCAACCATAGAACAAAAGAGGCACATGCGGAGCATACTGAAACTCGGCATCGCCTGCACCACCCAGATTACTGTGTTCGACCCAACCCGGAATCAGGTAAAGAATCACATCCCCTGAACGCTTCTGGTAATAACTGTTCTGCACCCTCTGCATGAGTCCTCCGGTGAAATAGTTCCGCTGAAGGACGTAGGCAGGCACGGCATTGGAGACCCCGGCCATCTCCACCATGAAACGGGCCACCCTGTCCTGCACCTCATCCAGCGACAACCCGGAATCTTCAATAAGCTGATGATTTAAATAGATCTGCTGCGCATAGTAGAAGCTTACCCAGTCGCCGCGCCCGTAAACAGCATTCAGGTAAGACTTCAGCAAAGACACACTGGTGCGGTAGTTAAAAAACCCCGAGGGAACCCTGCTCTCGGCCAGGTAGCGGGGATCGACGGCCATGGCATTCTCGGCTGTCAGATAAACCAGGACATTCTCCAGGCCAAATTCATCGTCGAGAAAATCGAGCAGATGACCCAGATCCTCATCGAGTCGCAAATAGGCATCCTGCATCTCCACCGACCAGGTGGTATAGCGTTTGACCAGGTAGCGGGTTGCATTGAAACCAATGTGAATCATATCGCTTGCCTCCCCTTTACCCAGTTCTTCGTTTACAATGGTGGCTATGGCCATGTCCTTTGTGTAGGTATTGCCCCAGGGGGTCGATTTCAGAAGGCTGTAGTCCACTCCTCCCCGGACTCCGGTACTCAGGCGGAGCATGTCATAGGGAAAGGTAATCTGGCCATCGAAACCGGTCTCATACGGGTTGTTATCGAGCAGGCTTTCACTGTAGCCTGAGATGGGCCGAAGGGTCTCCCAGGTCCGGTTCAGGTAAACATCCCTGTAGTTCTTTCCATTAAAGGCCTCAACCCAGTCGGGGAGGGAATCCATGTAAAAGTCCGAACTCACCCAGAGACTGCTTTCAGGATCGAGCCAGTAAGCGGCACTGGCCGTATGGCCGGCCATCAGAATGGCAGCTTCCGGATCGATGGCCACCCCAAAGGACCGGGACTGAAAGCGGCTTTTGATCCGCAGCTCATCGGCCAGGGTCCGGCTCTGCATGGCTTTGGGAGAATAAGCCCCACTGCCATAAGTCCCTCCGATTCCGCATACCGTGGGATCATCGAGGTTATAAACAATCTTATTCCCAAGCCTTTCGTACCAGTAATCGGAAACGATGCCGTGAACATCCGGGCCCGAACCGGTAGCGATGGTGGCAAAGCCCACAGAGGGCTCGGTGAGCAGATAGTCGTAGCGTGCATTCTTGAAATTCGCCCCGTTTTTTGCCATGCGGCGGAAACCCTTATCCCCAAAGCTGTCCCAGTACACCGAAAGGTAGTCGTATTGCATCCCCGATACGGTGATACCAACAATCAGTTTGGGTTTTGGTGCAGGGATGCGCTGGGCATGGCTCGCTGTAAAGAGACATGCAAGCAGCACCAGGATAACCGACCCTCCCTTGCCTGTTCTGCCAGCCATCATCAGAGACCAAGAAAAGCCACCACCTGTGCAAATACATTCTCAGCGGTAAAGCCGAGCTTTTCGTCCAGTACCTTGTAAGGAGCTGAATAGCCAAAGCTTTCCAGGCCAAAGACCATGCCATTGGAACCAACCAGGCCGGCAAGGGTAAGCGGTAAGCCGGCGGTGAGTCCGAAAACCGGCATACCAGCCGGAAGAACCTCGGCCTGGTAGCTCCCGTCCTGCTCCCTGAAAACACCTTCGGAGATCACAGAGACCACTCTGACCCTCAGTCCTTTCTCCTTTTCGAGCAGGTCGGCACCTGCCAAAAGGGTCGCTACTTCAGAACCGGAAGCCAGCAAAATGACATCGGGATCCCCCTTACTGTCACGGACCACGTAAGCCCCCCTTTCGGCACCAAGGGCCTCACTGTAACGATCGCTCGCTGCAGGCAGATCACTAACCCCCTGGCGCGAGAGGATGAGGGCGCTTGGTGTGCTGTTGTTTTCAAGGGCCATCTTCCAGGCCACGGTGGTTTCGACTGCGTCTGCCGGACGCAACACCATCATTGAGCGCTTTCCATGGTGATTGCGGAGGTGCTCCAGCAGGCGGATCTGGGCCTCCTGCTCCACCGGCTGATGGGTGGGACCGTCCTCTCCAACACGGAAGGCATCATGGGTCCAGACGTACTTGACCGGCAACTCCATCAGGGCTGCCATCCGGGCTGCGGGTTTCATGTAATCGGAAAACACGAAAAAGGTTCCAATCACGGGAATTACCCCGCCATGCAGAGCCATTCCATTGGCCATTGCGGCCATGGTAAGCTCTGAAACCCCTGCCTGCAGGAAGGAGCCTGAGAAATCGCCCCGCTTAAAGGCCCTGGTCTTTTTCAGGAAGCCATCCGTCTTATCGCTGTTCGAGAGGTCGGCCGAGGCCACAATCAGGTTCTCAAGCTTGCCGGCCAGGGCAGCCAGAACAGCCCCTGATGCTGCCCGGGTGGCAACTCCGGCTTTCTGCTCAATGGCCTGAAAATCGATCTCCGGCAACTTTCCACTCAGAAATCCGGCCAGTTTTGCCGCCAGTTCGGGATTTTCCTTTTCCCACGCACGCTGACGTGCACGCTTCTCAGCAACCTCTGCCCGCTTGCGCTCAAGGACCTTCTCATAGGCTTCCTGCACCTCGGGAAAGATCACAAAAGGATTGGCGGGATCGCCGCCCAGATTGGCTACGCTAGCCTCAAAATCGGCACCGGCAGCCGAAAGGGGCATCCCATGGGTCTCACACCTGCCCTCGTAAGAAGCCCCGTTTGCATCCACAGCTCCCTTGCCCATAATGGTTTTCCCGATGATGAGGGTGGGACGCTCCTGCTCCTCTCCCGCGGCCTTAAGTGCATCAAAAAGTTCGCCCGGGTCGTTCCCCTCGACGGTCATGACATTCCAGTTCCAGGCCTCGTACTTGGCTGCCGTATCCTCGTCCGATACGGCATCGGTAGTTGTCGAGAGCTGAATGTCGTTGGAATCGTAGAACATGACCAGCTGACTCAGCCCCAGGTAGCCGGCGATGCGCCCGACACCCTGCGAAATCTCCTCCTGAACACCACCGTCGGAGATAAATGCATAGGTCTTGTGGGCCATCCACGATCCAAAACGCGCTACCAAAAAGCGCTCGGCAATGGCTGCACCAACCGCCATGGCATGCCCCTGGCCCAGCGGACCGGAAGTATTCTCGACCCCTCGTTTTAGATCGACTTCGGGATGACCCGGAGTGGGGCTTCCCCACTGCCGAAACCGGCTCAACTCTTCGCAGCTGTAATTCCCGGTGAGCGCGAGCACACCATACAACATGGGTGACATGTGTCCGGGATCCAGAAAGAACCTGTCCCTGAAAGGCCAGGCCATATCGTCGGGATCAAAACACAGGAAGCGGGAATAGAGCATCTCCACAAAATCGGCACCGCCCATGGCACCACCCGGATGACCCGATTTCGCCTTTTCAACCATTGCTGCTGATAGTATCCGGATGTTATCTGCTGCCTTTTTATGAGCCTTGTTGTCCATCTTGTCCTTTGTTTCTGTTTTTGTAAATAGCTTCGATCTAAGGGGCTCAAAAATACCGATTAATATTTAAACGACCGGGAAGCTCAGTGCTTCTTTTTTCGTAATTTTGGCCAAAATTTTACACTAAATGGGACTGAAGTGCGGGATCGTCGGGGTGGCCAATGTAGGTAAGTCCACCCTCTTTAATTGTATGTCAAATACCCGGGTCGAGACCTCAAGTTTCGCTTTTACCACCAACAAATCGAACATGGGCGTGGTAAACGTGCCCGAGCCCAGACTCTACAACCTGGAAAACTTCCAGACCACCGAAAAGGTCATCCCGGCAACGGTCGATATTGTGGATATCCCCGGCCTGACAAAAGGGGCCAGCCAGGGGGAAGGTGTGGGCAATAAATTCCTGGCCGACATCCGCAATTCCGATGCCCTGATCCATGTGCTGCGCTGCTTCGACGATGAGCAGCTTCCCCACATCGACGGATCGGTCGATCCGGTGAGGGACATCGAAACCCTCAACCTCGAGCTTCAGGTCAAGGACCTCGAATCGGTGGAAAAGAAAATCGAACGCCTGGGCAGGGTTGCCAAGTCGGGCGACAAAGATGCCAAACGGGGTGTCGAGGTCCTGCAACGCTACAAGGCGCATCTGGAGGACTTCCAGAATGCCCGGACCCTGGAGATAAGTGAGGCCGACAAAAAATACATCGAAGACCTCTTCCTGCTCACCTGCAAGCCGGTCATGTACGTTTGCAACGTCGATGACGCTTCGGCCACCACCGGAAATGCCTATGTTGAGAAGGTTAAGTCCTACCTGGCCGAAGAAGGCCCCGAAGTCCTTGTCCTTGCTGCCCGTCTCGAATCGGAAATTGCCGAGTTGGAAGACGAGGACGATCGCAGGGCTTTCCTCGCCGACGCCGGCCTCGAAGAACCGGGGGTGAGTAAACTGGTACGGGCGGCCTACGCCATGCTGAACCTCATCTCCTTCTTCACTGTTGGTCCCAAGGAGATCCGTGCCTGGACCATCCGCAAGGGCGCCACAGCTCCTGAAGCTGCCGGGGCCATCCACTCCGACCTGCAAAGGGGCTTCATTCGTGCCGAGGTGATGAAATACGAGGACTTCATCTCACTGGGCTCGGAACAGGCCTGCAAGGAGCAGGGCAAGCTCTCGGTCGAAGGCAAGCAATATGTGGTTGGGGAGGCCGACATTCTGCACATCCGTTTCAACGTCTGATGACCGGGGCAGGCAAATACCTGCCGCTCTTCTTTGTCGGGTTGAGCGCTTTATGCCGGCCATCGGAGAGTCGCGCCCAGCTGACGAGCCACGGCTTCAGCGCGGAGGACATGGCGCAAAGCACCGAGGACGCCAGAAGCTACCACTCCTATCCCACCTACAGCCAGTACCTCGACATAATGAACGCCTTTGCGAAGGAATACCCACAGCTCTGCAGGCTCGACACCTTTGGCATCACACCCGGAGGACGCCTTCTGCTGGCACTGAACATCAACACCGAAGGCACGGTGCCGGATAAGACGACCAAAGCCGGAGAGCCGGGATGCAGGGCCCGCTTTCTCTACACCTCCACCATGCACGGCGACGAGCTGGTAGGCTATGTGCTGCTGCTGAGGCTGGCCGACACCCTGCTCTCGGGCTACAGGCAAGACCCTGAAATCACCAGCATCCTCGACGATCTCGACATCTGGATCAATCCCCTGGCCAACCCCGACGGGGCCTACATGGCCGGCGATCCCGAATCACTTGAACATGCCCGGCGCTACAACAGTGCCGGAGTCGATCTGAACAGGGATTTCCCGGACCCGGGAGCTGCTGAACCCGATCAAAGCGCTCATCGTGCCCCCGAGACCCGCGACATGATGAAATTTCTGCATGAACATCGCTTCAATTTGTCGGCCAACCTGCATGGTGGCGAAGAGGTGGTAAACTATCCCTGGGATCATTGCTACCCGCGACATGCCGACGACGCCTGGTTCTATTTCGTCTCAAGGGAGTATGCCGATGAAGCCCGTGCTGTGGACCCTTCCTACATGGCAGGCTTTAGCGATGGTGTCACCAACGGTGCCGAGTGGTACATCGTCAGAGGGGGGCGACAGGACTACCTGACATACTACCTGCAGGGCAGGGAAATCACCCTGGAACTGTCGCTGGAAAAATTTCCGCCTGCAAATGAGCTGAACCGCTTCTGGAACATCAACTACCGCCCGCTCATCAACTACATGGCCCAGGCCAGGTATGGTGTGCGGGGAAGGGTTTACTCGGCCGGTGACGGACAAGCCCTTGAGGCCAGGATTTACATCCCGGGCCACGACCGCGATTCATCCGCTGTTTTCAGCAATTCCAAGGGCATTTTCCACCGTTACCTTTCCGAAGGAAGCTACCCCCTTGTAGCTTCGGCCCCGGGCTACTACAACGACACCCTGCTGGTTCATGTGGTCGACCACCAGCGCACTGAAATCGACTTTGAACTTAAAGCCCGGAAGGTGAAGGCCAAATCCCGGGAACAAGCACCTGCCTTGTCCCTCTACCCAAACCCGGCGGGTGCGCAGCTCATTGTCGAAGGCTCGGGACTGCCTCCGGGAGATGCGCTACTGCTCATCATTTCCCGGGAAGGACGCATCCTCAGGCAGGAACATCTGACCGGGCCGAAGCAATCCATCAGCCTGTCAATCAACGATCTGCCTCCCGGGCTTTTCTGTCTGCAACTGAGGTACTCCAACGGGGTTCTGCATCGCAAATTCATCCGTCGTTGAGGATGTTTGTAACTTCTGGCCCCCTTGCAGCCTTTTTTCGTACTTTTAGCTGAAACCCAGTTAGGAGACGATGAAGGGGCCTTTGAAGTTCAAGATATACCTGCTCCTGCTTTGCCTGATGCCAAAAACCGGCTTACTGGCACAGCAGATGGATGAAGATAGGGGCTATGAACCCACCTCCCGGATTCTGTTCATCTTCGATGCCTCCAACTCCATGGCGGGGGCCTGGGACGGGTCCCGGAAGATCGACATTGCCCGGGAAATACTCACAGACATGATCGACAGCCTCGAACAGATGGAGCATGTCGAAATGGCTCTCAGGGTTTATGGACACCAAAGTCCTGTCCCACCCCAGGACTGCAGTGACACCAAACTGGAGGTGCCCTTCAGCCCGAACAATGCATCCAGAATCCGGCAAAAGCTGCGTTTTATCAACCCCAAAGGGACGACCCCAATCGCCCATTCTCTGGAACTGGCTCCCGGCGACTTTCCGCCCTGTAGCAATTGCCGGAATATCATTGTCCTCATCACCGACGGGGTCGAAGCCTGCGACGGGGCCCCCTGTGAGGTCAGCATCGGATTGCAGAAAAAGGGCATCATCCTGCGGCCCTTTGTCATTGGAATTGGGAACGATCCCGGCTTTAAGGAAACCTTCAACTGCGTTGGCGAATACTACGACGCCCCCAGTCAAAGGGAGTTTCGCGAAGCACTCAAGGTGGTGATTACCCAGGCCCTGAATGCCACCAGTGCCCAGGTGAACCTGCTCGACAGCGAGGGGCATCCGAACGAAACGGATGTGAACATGATTTTCTATGACCGCTTTTCGGGAAAGATTCGCTACAACATGATCCATACCCTGAACGGCAAGGGCAATCCCGATACCATCATGCTCGACCACATGAGCACCTACGACCTGGTGGCTCAGACCATCCCGGAGGTCAGGATCGACAGCATTAAGCTGGTCACGGGTCGCCACAACACCATGGGCGTTGAAGCCCCACAGGGCTACCTGCTGATCCGCACCACCCGGGGAAAGGCCTACGACAACGAGAAAATCCTGGTCAAAAAAACCGGCGATCCGAACACCATTAACATCCAGAAGATGGGCAGCCTGGGGAAATACCTCGTGGGCAGCTACGACCTGGAAATCCCCATCTACCCCCTGATGCATATCCGCGGGGTCGAGATTCTGCAGAGTTATACCACCACCGTAGAGATTCCGGCACCCGGCTTTGCAAGCTTCAGCGGCCAGCAACCCGGCAGTGGCTCCCTCTATCAGATCGATGAGGAAGGCAGACAAAAATGGGTGCTGAACCTTCAGGAAAACAAAAACAACCAGGGCTACTACCTTCAGCCCGGAACCTACAAGGTGGTCTTCAGGCGGGCCGATCTTAAATCCACAAACTACACCATTATCAGGGAATTTAAAATCGATCCCGGCTCGGCCGAAAACATCAAGTTCTATTGAGCCTGAGCGATGCCGGAAACAGATGAGAGCGCGATACTCAGGCACCTGAAAGCGGGAAATATGGAGCAGGCCTTCACCCTGCTGCTTGCTCAATACCAGGAAAGGCTCTACCGGCACATTCGTAAACTGCTCATCGACCACCACGACAGCGACGATGTCCTCCAGAGTACCTTCCTGAAGGTATGGGGGGCCCTCCCCGGATTCAGGGCCGATTCCTCGATCTTCACCTGGCTCTACCGCATCGCCACCAATGAAGCCCTCAGTTTTCTGAAGCAGAAAAAGCGCAGAGCCTTTGCACCCTGGGTCGATGTAGAAGCGAAAATGGCGGATGCCCTGGCCACAGACTGCTTCTTCGACGGCGACGAGCTTCAATTGAAGCTGCAACAGGCGGTACTCCGGCTGCCCGAGAAACAAAGGCTCGTTTTCAATATGAAGTATTTCGATGAACTGAAATACGAGGAGATATCCGAGATCCTGGGAAGCCCGGTAGGTACCCTGAAGGCATCCTACCACCACGCAGTAAAAAAAATAAAAACAGCCCTGCAGGAAGACTAAACCTTCGGGACGCTTATTTGTCAAACAGGTAATAAAAATGGAAGCAAAAAAAGAGAAGAATCCCCTGTCGGATCCAAGGCTGAAACAAGAGGTTTTCAGGGCCCCCGAGGCCTATTTCGACAGCCTCCCCAAACGCATCGAAGAGCGAATCCGGGAGAAGGCTGCCCCAAAGCCCCTTTGGCGTACCGGCCCCTCATCGGGATTCCGCATTGCCCTTGCTGCTTCGCTTGCAGCACTGGTCCTGATCACCTATGTGAGTACCAGGCCAGACACCCGCTCAGTGGCCGAAGAAGATCCGAAATCCGAAGTACTGGAAAACCTGGCTTTAGCCGATGAGGACTTCTACCTGTTCGAATTTCTGGAAGAGGAGAGTTTGTCCCTGAACGAAACTGAGCCCTTCCTGGCCCAGGCCAGCGAATACCTGGCAATGAATGACATCGGACCGGAACTCCTGTTTGAAGATTAGACCCGCTGTAAACCCCAAAAAGACCACAAGATGAAAACCCTGCTGCCCACAATGAAAACCCCGCTGCTCGCCGCCATCCTTTTGCTGCCCTTTTCGCTGCTTCAGGCGCAATCCGATGAAATGATTGCCAAATTTAAGCAGGAGCGCGAAGCCTATTTCACAAGGGAACTTGAGCTTACGGCAGAAGAAGCCGCCAGCTTTCTGCCAATGTACGACGACTATTACAATCGAAAAAGCAAGCTTTTCGACGAAGAGCGAAACACCTTTAACTTCTGCCACTCGAACCAGGACAACCTGAGTCAGGAGGAATACAAAGAGGCCCTGGAAAGGATACGCAGCATCAAGGCTGAACTGCATCAGCTCGAGATGGAATACTACCATGAGAAATTCCCGGAGGTCCTGGCCATTAAAAAGGTCATCTTACTCTACCGGGTCGAGTGGAAGTTCAGAAAGCATCTCCTTCATAAGATCCGCTACAGGGAGTCGGGAGAGGGCCCCCGGAAGGGGCACAACAAGCGGGGTCACGAACCCTGTCAACTCCCCCACTAAGAGCTAAGCGACTCAGGCTTGCGGGACGGGCTTCAAGGCCCGGATTCAAAGGGCCTCGGGCTCGTAGTCCCTGTTGTAGAGCAGCTCGGCGGGCAGCTTCAGATCGTATTCACGCAAAAAGGCCACGCTCTCGCGAATCTGGCTGTACATCACCTTATCATCGTCGACAAAGGCAACCCGCTCGCGGTAGGCCTTGACAAGCTCCTCCAGAAAGGGGCTGCTCCGCAGGGGGCGTCTGAAGTCGAGAGCCTGAGCAGCATTAAAGAGTTCAATGGCCAGAATGCGCTCCAGGTTCTCCATTACCCTGTAAGCCTTTGTCGCGGCATTGGCCCCCATACTGACATGGTCTTCCTGTCCCTGCGACGACTCAATGGAATCGACCGAAGAGGGGGTGCAGAGTTGTTTGTTGTGGCTCACAATCGAGGCTGCGGTATACTGGGGAATCATAAAGCCCGAATTGAGTCCGGGATTCGCCACCAGGAAGGGCGGCAGGCCCCGGGTTCCGGAAAGCAGCTGATAGGTGCGGCGCTCCGAGATATTCCCAAGCTCCGACATGGCAATGGCCAGGTTGTCGAGGGCCAGGGCAAGCGGTTGCCCGTGAAAGTTCCCGGCCGAAATAATCAGGTCCTCCTCAGGGAAAATGGTGGGATTATCGGTTACTGCATTGATTTCGTTGCGAAAAACATATGCTACGTAGTTTATCGAGTCCTTAGAAGCTCCATGAACCTGTGGAATGCAACGGAAAGAATAAGGATCCTGTACATGGGCCTTGGGCCTTGAGATCAGCTCACTTCCCCCGGTAAGCCAACGCATACGCCTGGCCGTTACAATCTGGCCACGATGCGGCCTGATCTCCTGAATCAGTTCATGGAAGGGCTCAATACGGCCATCGAAGGCCTCCAGGGAAAGGGCCGCAATTACATCGGCCAGGCGCGAAAGCCTGAAAACCCGCAGGCAAAGGTGAACACCATAGGCGCTCATAAACTGGGTTCCATTCAGCAGGGCCAGTCCCTCTTTGGAATGCAGTTCAACAGGGGTCCAGCCCTTTTCTGCAAGCAGCTCGGCGGCGGGCCGTTTCTCTCCCTTTACCCTCACCTCACCCATGCCAAGCAGGGGGAGGCTCATGTGGGCCAGGGGTGCCAGGTCCCCCGAGGCTCCTAAGGAACCATAGGTATAAACAACAGGCAGAATATCGCTGTTGTAAAAGTCGACCAGCCTTTCGACCGTACTCAACTGTACCCCGGAATTCCCGTAACACAGCGACTGGATCTTCAACAGGAGCATGAGCCTCGAGATCGCTTCCGGCACCTCATCCCCTGTTCCGCAGGCATGCGACATCACGAGGTTTTTCTGAAGCAATCCCAGATTTTCTTCTGAAATTACCGTATCACAAAGGGAGCCAAATCCTGTATTGATCCCATAGATAAGCTCATCCCCTTTCCGAAGACGCTGGTCGAGGTAGTCACGGCAGCGGGTAATCCGGGCCTTAACGTCCTCCGAAAGCCTGAGGGTTTTGCGATGCCCTAAAATCTCCTCGATTTTTTCCCAACCGATGGGATCGGTATTCACCAAATGCACTTGTTCCATTGTTCTTCGAATTTTGCTCAAAACCATTCCCCGAAGAACGGAAAAAAGCCGTGGGCATCACTCCCCTGAGGGACTGTTATTAGGCAGGTCTTTCGCTGAGACGCCCGTAAAGGGCTTCCGGCGACAGGGTTTCCTGCTGGCCGCTGTTCATGTCTTTCAGGCTAATCACTCCCTTCTCCATCTCCGATTCGCCGACCACAGCCACGTAGGGAATGCCCCGCTGATTGGCATAGCTCATTTGCTTCTTCATCTTGGCCGCATCGGGGTAGAGTTCGGTGGCAATCCCCCTTTTCCTCAGGCTGGCGAGCAGGGGCAGAATCCATCGCACCTCCGCGGCCCCGAAATTCACAAAGAGCAGGCGGGTATTCATTTCTTCCTGGTCCGGGAAACGGTCGAGCTGTTCGAGCACATCGTAAATCCGATCGGCTCCAAAGGATATACCTACCCCCGAAAGCCCCTTCAGACCAAAGATCCCGGTCAGGTTGTCATAGCGTCCACCCCCGCAGATACTGCCCATGGACAGCTCTGTCGCCTTCACCTCGATAATGGCCCCGGTATAGTAGTTCAGCCCCCTTGCCAGGGTCAGGTCGAGCTCGAGTTTGGCCGACAGGCTGTTGCCTACAAGGTCGAGAATCTCATTGATTTCCTCCAGCCCCTTCATTCCTGTCTCCGAACCCTCCAGGTAGGTCGATAAGAATGCGAGCTTCCGGGTGCTGCTGCCCTCAAAACTGAGCACAGGCAAAAGGCGGTCCAGGGCATTGTTGTCCAGCCCCCCTTCCCTTAATTCATCAAGCACCTTCGCAAGCCCTATCTTGTCGAGCTTGTCGATGGCCACCGTGATCTCTGTGATCCGTTCCGGTTCACCAATGACCTCGGCGATCCCGGCAAGAATCTTCCGGTTGTTCAGCTTGATCTCCACATCGATATGAAGGGCGCTAAATACGGCATCAACGATCTGTATCAGCTCATACTCGTTAAGCAGCGAATCACTTCCAACCACATCCGCATCGCACTGGTAAAACTCCCGGTAACGCCCACGCTGGGGGCGATCGGCCCTCCACACCGGCTGAATCTGGAAACGCTTAAAAGGAAAAGAAATCTCATTGCGATGCTGCACCACATAGCGGGCAAAGGGTACCGTCAGGTCGTAACGCAAACCCTTTTCTGAAAGCCGGGTAGCCAGCTTTGCCGACTCCTCAAGCTCCCAGGCTCTCCGGGGAAGCCTGGACTTGAAATCGCCCGAGTTCAGTACCTTGAAGAGCAGCTTGTCCCCTTCCTCTCCGTACTTTCCCATCAGGGTATGCAGGTTTTCCATGGCCGGTGTTTCGATAGGCTGGTAACCATGGTTTCGGAACACCTTGCGTATGCACTCAAAAATATAGTTTCTCCTGCTTGTTTCCAGCGGGCCAAAGTCTCGTGTACCCTTAGGAATGGCTGGTTTCTCTGCCATTAATATCTGCTATTTGCGTTGGGCCTTTGCCAGCTTCTTGAAATCACTGTAAAGAAAGGCATCCGGATTTTTCGGACTGGTTTTATGGTAGTCGAAGTAGTAAAAACGGGCATCTGCCGCCCCAATCAGGATTTTGTACACGCGCGATCCCATGCCCCTGCCGTCCGGACCCACCTTGTGAAGGAAGACAGCTTTCTCATCCCCTGCCAGCACCATTTCTCCAATCTCTTCCCGATCGACAATCTTTACAGGTAAAGGGTAAATGGCCTTTATTTTGGCTTCGGTATTCACATCCCGGGCAAGTTCGTCCTTTACCACATAAAGCACCTTCCCTTCCAGACTCGCCATATTCTCGTTGTAATGCTTATAGACATTCTGGGAAACCAGTTCGGGATGAGCGCTAATCAGCCGAACATGGTCCTGAAGGAAGCGCAACATGGTACTCAACTTGTAGTTATACTCCTCTTCGGGCACACCATAGTAAGCCAGTGGCAGATTGGCGATGTCCTTCATTTCATCAATCACATCATAGTCCCCGCCCAATGACAGACACATAAAGAGGTAACGGGTATTGGAACGGTCTTTTTCGAAATTCACCGTAGCCAGATAGAGAAAAGACGCATTGGTATCACTGCTTTTAGCCGAAAAATCATCGTGGTCCAGAAACTCGTATTCGGTAATGTTCCAGTACTTCTTAACGGCATCCTGAATTTCAAAGTTGTAGCCCGAAAGCGGATTGTCATTGAGTACAATGTAGGTCTTGGTGTGAAGGAAACGGTCCAAATCGGCCGGTGTTGGGAGATACTCCCGCTGCCCCATCAGGCTCAGAAGGGGGGACAAAATGCAAAGCAGTGCAAAGATTCTTTTCATGGCTTCTTTCAGTTAGATGGAAAATATAAGGGATGGCGTTCATTGAACCGCCTGATGAAAACGAACTTCATTTGCTTCTTCTTCCTGTTTCGCAGGGTCTGGTACTCATCTGAGAGCTCCGGATCCTTCATTAAGAGAACTCCCACACTCTCGATGCTGAAATCCATCACATCTCCTGTTTCAAAGTCGAGCAGGTACTGCCTCAGTTCGGTACTCCCCGTGCTATACCTGCTTCCGTAGGGATAGCCATAGCCATAGCCATAGGGATAAGGGTAGGTATTGTATCCATAATAGGGATGGTAACTATAGGGATCGTAGTACCCCGGACTATAGGTGGTAACCGTAGCCACAAAATGGGAAATACTCCCGACGAAACTTATCCGGTGAAAGCTCCCGCCCACATTGATATACAATACGCCATTCCGTCCATAGCCCCATATCTTCTTGGTCTCCATCACCTGCTTCACCCCATTCTCATCATAGATGGTCACCTCCCGGGCGGCCATCACTTTGTTATAAAAAGCCCGGTCGAAGAGATCCTCATCCGTAACAATGCTGGCCGGGGGGATGGGGGCATTGTTTTTCACCATCCCAAAATTAGCATATATGCCATCCCGAAACTCAAAGCCCGGCGCATAAGCCACCATCCCTGTTTCACCCTCCTGCGCAACCAGCAAAAGGGGCAACAGGCAGATGAGTAAACTGAAAACGGATATAAGCCTCTTTCCCAACATAGGTCTTCAACAAAAATAAGAACTTCTTACAGCATGTGAACACAAAAAACACGCCAAATATCCAACGGGGATCGCTAAATTTTCCTTACCTTAGTTATAGTCAGGGATTACTATGCTTTATACGATTTTCAAGCCAGTCATCAATTTTCGCATTCGGGAGGACATGGATCAGGCCTTCGTAAACCAGGTCCAACGAATCAATCTGCTGTATCTGGTGATCTCCCCCATGCTGCTCATCGCTGCATCCTGGGGGCTGAGCCAGGGAAACTACAGTATTCTGCTAATCAACGGTATTACGTTTCTGATTTTAGTGACCAGTTTTTTTCTGTTTCCGGCTGCCCATAAAACGAATCTGAGTGCAACCATTCTTTCGGCGATCTGCGGGCTGCTGGTTTTACTAAGCTTTACCTTCAACAACGGCCTTTATGGTTCCATCCTGGTTGCCTTTTACCTGCTCTATCCCTTCGCCTCTGTCATCATTGTAGAGAGCAGAAAAATGCTATTCCCCCTGATCCTCGGACTGCTCACCCTTGCCATCAATTACTTTCCCCTGGGCATGCCCGGAGTCCATCTGGAAGGATACAATGCACTGGTTTTCTTTATAGCCTACGCAATTGTCTTGTTGGTTTCCATGTATATTGACCGAGGCAATATGCAATACCTGGCGCAAACCAAAGAAGCCAAGGAACGCTACGAGGCCCAGGTTCAGGAGAAGGACGCCTTTATTTCCCGCCTCTCCCATGGACTCAGAACCTCGCTGAGTAATATTCAGCTGATCAACAACCTGGTCCATGACGGCCGCTTAAGCTCCGAACAAAAAGAATTGCTCGAGACCCTTCGTGCATCAACCAACAGCCTGATCGAGCATGTCAATAACATCGTGGAGATTGCCAGCCCTGGCAATGTCGATTACAAAAAGAGCATTGTTTCCTTCGATCTCTGTAAAGTCATTGAAGAAGCCCTTGGCATTCTGGATACTTCAGAAGCGGATCATCCGGTGAACATCAGCAAAAAGGGGCAGCTCAGCCACTACCTGATTGGTGACCCCAGCCTGGTCAGGGGGCTGGTTGTGAACACCTGTAAGGGACTGCGCAGATATCTACCCGAGGGAAAGGCCATCAGACTCTTTATCGATAATTTACAGGAAACCGCAAGCGAGGTCCGGATCGAATTCGGTTTCAGGTTTGAAAGCCCCCGGGAGAAAGAACTCTTCAACTATCTGGATACCCTGAATCGGGGTGGGGATATTTCCTCTTCGGGCCTGGCCGTGGCCCACAAACTGCTCCGGGAGATGGAAAGCAAGCTGACCATCAAAAACGAAGGAAGCGATAGCCTGGTATCTTTCTGCCTGGATTTCACGCGCGATCTGACGAAGGTGGTGCAGGAAGAAAGCCAGAGCGGTCAGGCTGACGAAACAGAGGAAAGCCCTGTTGACCTTAAAGATGCGGAAGTCCTGCTGGTAGAGGACAACGACATCAACCAAAAGATCGTTATCCTCAGCTTGCGCAAACATGTGAGCAAAATCGACGTCGCTCCAAACGGGAAGGTAGCCCTGGAAATGTTTGGCTCAAAACAATACGACCTGATTCTGATGGACATCATGATGCCCGTAATGGATGGCATTACTGCCACGAAGAAGATCCGGGAAATCGAATCCACGGGAGGAAAGCACGTGCCCATAATTGCCATTACTGCCAATGCCCTGGCCGGCGACCGTGACAATTGCCTGGCCGCCGGTGTGGATGAATACATTGCCAAGCCCTTTCATACCGAAACACTCATCGAGATGATGCAAAACTTGCTGGCCTGATACCAATCACCATCTGGTCATCAATTTGCTCATACTGATCGCCCATCCATTCCAGGATGTTTTCTTCCAGTTTGTTCCGCTGTTCTGTCATGGGCAGCTTGTGGATAGACATGAGCAGATGCCTGAACCTTCTGTACATGAATTTCTTCCCCTCAGGCCCTCCAAACTGGTCGGCATAGCCATCGGTGAAAAGATAGAGCACATCCTCTTCCTCCACCCGGATCCGGTGATTGCAAAACAGCCCGTGACGGGCCCCGTAATCCGGCCCCACCGCAATCCGGTCTCCCTTCATTTCAATCACCTCGTTGTGCCGTACCACATAGACCGGATTAAAAGCCCCGGCATACTGCAGCTCGCGGTTAACATAATCGTAGCTGCAAAAGGCCAAATCCATTCCGTCCTTCAGGGAGATGTCCTCCAGCGAAGCAAACACCTTGTCGAAGTAGCGATTCATCTCATTTAGAATGCGGGCCGGCTGAAGAATCATATTCTCCACCACAATCTGCCTGAAAAATTCGGTCCCGATAAGGGACATAAAGGCTCCCGGAACACCATGCCCTGTACAATCTGCCACGGTAAATAGAACCTTCCCGTTGAGCTGTTTCACCCAGTAAAAATCGCCACTAACAATGTCCTTTGGACGCTGATACACGAAGGAATCCGGAAAAATCTTCCGCAGTTCCGAAGGGGAAATAAACATGGCTTTCTGAATACGCTGGGCGTAGAGCAGGCTGTCTTCCAAATTTTTCGCCCTGCGCCGCAGGATATCACGCTGCGCCAGAACCTCACTCGTACTCTCTCCATCTTCGAACATCTTCCAGCCCGGGCCGCCTAGTCTGGTCTCCTTTCTGATAAACAATACATAGCAAGAAAAGAGAAGCAGTAAAGCCACCGAAATGATAAGGAGAAAAGAGACAGGCATTCCGATCGTCATACCAATCTGTCCGTACATTCCAAAATTCACATGGTCTTAAGTAAAGATACATAAACTACAGGGAAAGAAGGAAGCCGGAAGACAGAAAAAGGGGAGGGTAAATCGGAAGTAAGCGAATTTACAGCACAGGGAGCTTTCTGATCGACTGAATGAACGCTCTTTACAGGGCGGCTTTTACTTGTCCTGTCCCTCCCTGGCCTCCATGGCAATCTTTTCAAGCATCTCGGTGGTCACCGATTTTGGCCGCTCGAGCGAATAGCCAAGTGCCCTGTCCCAGATAATGTTGGCGGTGATCCCGATGGCCCGGCCAATTCCGAAAAGGACGGTGTAAAACTCGTACTCGGTAATCCCATAGTGCCAGTGTATGATTCCCGATTGGGCATCCACATTGGGCCAGGGGTTCTTTGCCTTTCCCTGCTCCTTGAGGATGGGCGGAACAACCCGGTATAACATATCGGTGTACTGGAACAGCAGGTCATCTTTCAGGTGCTTCTGGCAGAATTCGCGCTGAAGGGTGTAGCGTGGATCGGTTTTACGCAATACGGCATGGCCATATCCGGGGATGACCTGGCCCGAATTCAGGGTATCCCAAACAAACTGCTTCATCTCGTCCTCGGTGGGCAACTGCCCTTCCATTTTCCCCACCAGCTCCTGTAACCATCTGAGCACCTCCTGGTTTGCCAAGCCATGCAGGGGGCCTGCAAGGCCATTAATCATGGCCGAAACCGAGAGATAAATATCGGAGAGCGAACTTCCCACCAGGTGACCTGTATGGGCACTTACATTTCCGCTTTCATGATCGGCATGGATAATAAAATTGAGCCGCGACACATCGTCATATGGCTCGGGTATGCCCATCATGTGTGCAAAATTTGCTCCCAGGTCAAGATTGGGATTTGATTGAATCCGATTGCCGTCGCGGTACAATTTGGCATAAATGTAGGCTGCAATTTCCGGTAGCTTGGCCAGAAGGTTCAGGGAGTCTTCATACATGGGTTCCCAGTAATCAGCCTTGCTAATGCCTCCCTGGTATTTCTTGGCAAAAAATGATTCCCGCTGCATGGTCAGAATCGCTGCCGAAAACATGGCCATCGGAGGCGAAAATGAGGGGAAGGCATCAATGACTTCATAAACATAGCGGGGAAGGATGCGGCGCTTGTTGAATTCATCGGCCAGATCGGCCACTTCACTTTCTGTGGGAATATCGCCGGTGAGCAGCAGGAAATAGAGCCCCTCCACATAGGGCATCTCGGCTCCGGGTGGTTTGGGCAATTGCTCAATTAGTTCGGGCAGGGTATAGCCCCGGTAACGAATGCCTTCCTGCGGATCGAGATAAGAGATGTCGGTAACGAGGCTTTTCACGCCACGCATACCCCCAATCACCTGGGCAATGGTTACCTGATCGACCACCACATCACAATAGTCCTTTACAAGCTTCCGGGTCCTGGGCCTCCATTCCTCAATCTTCTGCTGAAGACGTTCTTTTATAACTGACATAGCAAACTGGATTTATCAATAGGGCTGCACAATATATACAATTTATGTCAACCCCCAAATGCCGGGATTGTTGCGCAAATTATAGATACCGATGGCCAATACAGAAAGAGCCGGACCGGGTAACCGGGCCAGCTCTTCTGATTTTACAACAACCCCGCGGGGGGGCAGAATCTTACTTCTTATAGCCGTAAATCGCAGTGTCGCCCAGTTCTTCCTCGATGCGGAGAAGCTGGTTGTACTTGGCGATCCTGTCGGAACGACTCAGCGAACCGGTCTTAATCTGTCCGGAGTTTGTGGCTACAGCGATGTCGGCAATGGTGGCATCTTCTGTCTCACCCGAACGGTGCGATGTGACGCTGGTATAACCGGCACGGTGTGCCATTTCAATGGCATTCAGGGTCTCGGTAAGGGTTCCGATCTGGTTTACCTTAATCAGGATGGAGTTGGCGGCCTTCAGCTCAATACCCTTGGCCAGATACTCCACGTTGGTTACAAAAAGGTCGTCGCCTACAAGCTGACATTTATCCCCGATCTTGCTGTTGAGCACTACCCAACCATCCCAGTCACCTTCGTCCATTCCGTCTTCGATGGAGTCGATGGGATACTTTTCAATCAGCTCGGCAAGGTAATCGGCCTGCTCTGCAGAATTGCGCCTGGCTCCGCCTTCTCCTTCGAACTTGGTGTAGTCATAAACCCCATTCTTATAAAACTCCGAAGCAGCACAGTCCAGCGCAATGGTCACTTCGCTGCCAGGCTTATAACCGGCACCCTCAATGGCCTTCAGAATGCTGTCAAGCGCATCTTCAGTACCCTCCAGTTCGGGTGCAAAACCACCTTCGTCGCCAACAGCTGTGCTCAGACCTCTCGACTTGAGAACCTTCTTCAGCGAGTGGAAAACCTCAGCACCCATGCGCAGTCCTTCCTTGAAGCTGCTGGCTCCAATCGGACGAATCATGAACTCCTGGAAAGCAATAGGGGCATCTGAATGAGACCCCCCGTTGATGATGTTCATCATGGGAACAGGCAGGTGCTTGGCATTGGTCCCTCCGATGTAGCGGTAAAGTGGCATGTCGTGGTACATGGCAGCTGCTTTGGCTGTTGCCAGGGACACACCCAGCATGGCATTGGCGCCAAGTTTGCTCTTGGTTTTGGTTCCGTCGAGGGCAAGCATCTTTTCATCGATGGCCACCTGGTCGAGGGCTTCCATACCAATCAGTTCCTTGGCAATGACTTCATTTACATTCTTAACGGCCTTCTGAACACCCTTTCCGAGGTAGCGATCCTTGTCCCCATCCCTCAGCTCAAGTGCCTCATTCTCACCTGTTGATGCACCTGATGGAACTGCAGCCCTACCTACAAAACCACTGGCAAGTGTTACCTCAACCTCAACGGTCGGGTTCCCACGTGAATCAAGAATCTCACGTGCATGAATATCTACGATTTGTCCCATGATACTTAAACTTTTTGTTGGTTAAAAAACAAGGGGATAAAGTATAAAGCTACTTTATCCCCTTTGATACTTCGAACGCTATCACCTTTTAGAGTTATAAAAACGCGCTTATTTCTTATCGGTTTCGTCTTCCTTCTTCGCTTCCTCTTCCTTGGCTTCCGGAGCTTCTTCGGCTACCGCAGCCTCCTCCCCGCTTGCAGCTTCAGCCCCGGGGGCTTCTTCTTTGGCCTCAGGGGCCTTCTCGCTTGCGGCTTCAGCTCCGGGGGTCTCTTCTTTGGTCTCCGGGGCCTTCTCGGGGGCCTTCTCGGGGGTCTTGGCTGCAGCGCTTTTGGATCTTCCGCCTCCGCGACGACGACGCGAACTGCTCTTCTTGCTTGCAGACTTCTCGGCCAGCATGTTCTCATTGAAATCGACGAGTTCGATCAGGCACATATCGGCATTGTCGCCCTGCCTGCTGCCAAGCTTGATAATCCGTGTATATCCACCCGGCCGGTCGGCAGCCCTGGTTCCTACCTCGCGGAACAGCTCACTTACAGCCTCTTTATCCTGCAGATAGGAAAAGGCAACGCGACGTGCGTGGGTGCTGTCGTCCTTTGCACGGGTAACAAGCGGCTCAATATAGCGCTTAAGGGCTTTTGCTTTTGCCGTCGTGGTCTTGATCCGCTTGTGCAGAATCAGGGAGACAGCCATATTGGACAACATGGCCTTCCTGTGTGCACTCTTCCTCCCTAAATGATTAAAACTCTTCTTATGTCTCATTGCAATTAATCCTTGTCCAGTTTGTATTTACTAATATCCATGCCGAAGGTCAGGTTCATATTCACCAGCAACTCTTCCAGCTCGGTCAGCGACTTCTTTCCGAAGTTTCTGAATTTCAGCAGATCGTTTTTGTTGAATTTGACCAGGTCGCCCAGGGTCTCAACTTCTGCAGCTTTCAGGCAGTTCAGTGCCCTGACCGAGAGATCAAGGTCGACCAGCTTTGCCTTCAGCAGCTGACGCATATGCAGCACCTCCTCGTCGAACTCTTCATTGGCAAATTTCTCATCCGTATCGAGCGTAATCTTCTCGTCGGAAAAGAGCATGAAGTGATAGATGAGAATCTTTGCCGCTTCCTTCAGCGCATCCTTTGGGTGAATCGAGCCGTCGGTCTGAATCTCAAGCACCAGTTTTTCGTAGTCTGTCTTCTGCTCCACCCTGTAATTCTCAATATCGAAACGGACGTTCTTAATCGGTGTATAGATCGAGTCCACGGCAATCAGTCCAAACTCAGCCTCGGCAGGCTTGTTCTCATCGGCCGGTACATAACCACGCCCCTTGTTAATGGTTACTTCCATCTGAAGCTTTACATCGGGCTCCATGTGGCAAATCACCATGTCGGGATTCAGGACCTTAAAGCCACTGAGAAAACGCTGCAGGTCTCCGGCCTTGAATTCTTCCTGGCCAGTGATCGTGATGACAACCTTTTCATCATTGACCTCTTCGATCTGCTTTTTAAAGCGGACCTGCTTAAGATTCAGGATGATCTCGGTCAGGTCCTCAATGACACCGGTAATGGTCGAAAACTCGTGCTGCACCCCATCGATCTTGATGTTGGTAATGGCATATCCCTCCAGGGAGGACAGCAGGATGCGCCTGAGGGCGTTCCCTACTGTAATACCATAGCCGGGCTCAAGGGGACGAAACTCAAATTTGCCATAGTTGTCATCTGCTTCGAGCATGATGACCTTATCTGGTTTTTGAAAAGCTAAAATGGCCATAATACAAAAGTGCTTATTATTTCGAATAAAGTTCAACGATGAGCTGTTCCTTGATGTTCTCGGGGATGTCCTCCCGCTCGGGACGGTTGAGGAATTTCCCGGTCATGACAGCTTCATCAAATTCCAGCCATGAAAATGCTCCATAGCGGGCCGTGGCAAGGGAATCGGTAATGACCTCGAGGGACTTTGAACGCTCTCTTACCCCGACGATGTCACCTGGTTTCAGGGTGTAGGAGGGAATGTTCACGATGTCTCCGTTAACGGTAATGTGCCTGTGAGTCACCAACTGACGCGCACCAGCCCTTGAAGGTGAAAGGCCCAGACGGTAAACGACATTGTCGAGCCTCGACTCAAGCAGTTGAAGGAGAACCTCACCGGTTACCCCCTTACTCCTTGAAGCCTTCTCGAACAGATTACGGAACTGCTTCTCAAGCACGCCATAGGTATATTTGGCCTTCTGCTTTTCTTTCAACTGAATACCATATTCAGATGCTTTACGTCTTCTCTTGTTGTTTCCGTGCATTCCGGGAGGATAGTTCTTTTTCTCGAAGGACTTATCCGTCCCAAAAATGGGATCTGAAAATTTACGTGCAATTTTGGTCTTTGGACCCCTGTATCTTGCCATTTATGTACGAATTAATTGTTTAATAATCCTCTTCAGCTTGGTCAACACCTTAAGGCTGAATTATACCCTCCGCCTTTTGGCAGGACGGCAGCCGTTGTGCGGCAGCGGTGTTACGTCTACGATCTCGGTCACTTCAATACCGGAGGCATGAATATTCCGGATGGCACTTTCCCTTCCGGAACCAGGGCCCTTTACAAAAACCTTTACCTTCCGCAGTCCGAGGTCATAAGCGGTCTTGGCACAGTTCAGTGCAGCCTGCTGAGCTGCATAAGGGGTGTTCTTTTTGGACCCCTTGAACCCCATTTTCCCCGACGATGCCCAGGAGATTACCTGCCCCTGGTTGTTGGTCAGAGAAATAATGATATTGTTGAAAGAGGCATGGATGTGTGCCTGCCCGGTGGGTTCAACCTTAACCGTTCTCTTTTTTGACGATCCTGTCTTCTTAGCCATTTCCTTTTAGCGCTTATTTGGTTGCTTTCTTCTTATTTGCTACAGTCTTCTTACGGCCTTTACGTGTACGTGCGTTGTTCTTCGTACTCTGGCCGCGGGTGGGAAGACCGATCCGGTGACGAATGCCACGATAGGACCCAATGTCCATCAGACGTTTGATATTCAACTGAACAACAGAGCGGAGTTCACCTTCCACCTTGATTTCGTCGTTTTCGTTGATGGCCTTCCTGATAGCCGCAATCTGGTCATCATTCCAGTCCTTCACCTTGATATTGCGGTCGACACCGGCTTCATCAAGAATCATCTGGGCACGGCTCCGGCCGATCCCGTAAATGTAAGTCAGGCTTATTTCACCTCTTTTGTTTTTTGGCAGATCAACACCAACTATTCTAGCCATAATGCTTCTAATTTTTAAAAATAAACCCCTATCCCTGACGCTGTTTAAACTTGGGATTTTTCTTGTTAATAACGTACAAGCGGCCTTTCCTCCTGACGATTTTGCAGTCGGCGCTGCGCTTTTTAACAGATGCTCTAACCTTCATAATATCTATTTTTCCTTTGTCCTTGCTGCCTTAGTCTTACTTGTAGCGGAAGGTAATCCTTCCCTTTGTCAGATCATAAGGTGACATCTCAACCTTCACCCTGTCACCAGGTAACAGTTTTATATAGTGCATACGCATTTTCCCTGAAATATGCGCGGTAATCACGTGACCATTCTCGAGTTCGACACGGAACATAGCATTTGATAATGCTTCGGTGATTACACCATCCTGTTCGATAGAAGCTTGCTTTGCCATATATTCTAAGTCCTTATTGTAACACTTCATCAATAAATGCGAAAGTAGACAGAATGTCGGCCCTTCCCTTATCGATAGCCACCGCCCATTCAAAATGGGCCGAAGGCTTTCTGTCCCTGGTGCGGATCGTCCAGCCGTCTTCATCCTGACCAATCTGCCGGCGTCCCATATTGATCATGGGTTCGATACAGATCACCATGCCCTTCTTCAGCTTCGGGCCGCTGCCCCTTCTTCCATAGTTGGGCACTTCCGGGGCCTCGTGCAGATTCCTGCCAAGCCCGTGTCCAACCATCTCCCTTACTACACTGTATCCGTGCTGCTCTGCGTAGCTTTGGACGGCGTGACCAATATCTCCGATTCGTTTCCCCTCAATGGCCTGCTCGACACCTTTCACCAGACTCTCGCGTGTAATTCTCAATAGCCTGCGGAGCTCTTCACTGGTCTCCCCCACTTCAAAGCTGAAGGCTGAATCTCCATAAAAGCCATTCATCAGCACACCGCAATCAACAGAAACCACATCCCCTTCCTTCAGGACAACCTTGTCCGAAGGAATGCCGTGAACCACCTCATCGTTGACCGAGGTACAGAGGGTCTTCGGATAACCCTGGTATCCAAGGAATCCGGGTTCCGCCCCCGAGTCACGGATAAACTGTTCTGCTACCCGGTCAAGCGCCCTGGTACTCACACCGGGCTGAATATGCTTGCCGACTTCAGCGAGTGTCTTTGAAACCAGTTGGTTGCTTGCACGCAACAACTCAATCTCGTCCGCTGTCTTTATTGTAATCATCAAAGAACGTTTGCCTCTTAAATGGCTGCCGCACTGCCGGCGCGCCCCTTAATCCTGCCCGACTTGGTCAGCCCGTCATAATGACGCATCAACAGGTGGCTTTCAATTTGCTGCAGGGTATCGAGAATAACACCCACCATAATCAGCAGTGAGGTGCCACCGAAAAACTGCGCAAAACTCTGGTTCACTCCCGACATCATGGCAAATGCAGGCATAATGGCCACAAAAGCCAGGAAGAAGGAACCGGGTAAGGTAATCCTCGACATCACGGTATCCAGGAATTCAGCGGTCTTACGTCCGGGTTTAACTCCGGGAATAAACCCACCGTTTTTCTTCATGTCCTCGGCCATTTGCGTGGGATTCACGGTGATAGCCGTATAGAAATAGGTAAAGAGAATGATCAGCAAGGCACTGGTAAAGTTGTACCAGAAACCTACAGGATTGGAGAATACAGCAGCAAAACCGGATGCATTGTCGGCCTTCGCAAAACCGGCAACGGTAATGGGAATGAACATAAAGGCCTGGGCAAAGATGATGGGCATTACACCGGCAGCATTCACCTTCAGCGGAATGTACTGCCTTACACCCCCATATTGCTTGTTCCCAACAATGCGCTTGGCATACTGAACCGGTATTCTGCGTGTACCCTGTACCAGCAGAATGGTTCCCATGAATACCACAAACAGAATCAGGATCTCTGCCATAAAGGCCACCAGTCCGCCTCCCTGCTGTTCGAGTTTCGAAATGAACTCAATACCCAGCGACTGGGGCATGCGGGCAATGATACCAATCATAATGATCAGCGAAATTCCGTTGCCTATGCCCTTATCGGTAATGCGTTCGCCGAGCCACATGATAAACATCGTCCCTGCGGTAAGGATAATCATGGCTGCCATGCGGGAGAAGCCCTCCGAAAAGGCCTCGGCAGGCAACTGGTAACGCAGGCTGGTAATGTAGCTAAGCCCCTGGGGAATCAGAATGGCGACGGTGAGGTAGCGGGTAATCTGATTGATCTTCCTTCTTCCGCTCTCGCCTTCACGCTGTAAACGCTGAAAGTAGGGAACTGCGATCCCAAGCAACTGCACCACAATGGATGCCGAAATATAGGGCATGATACCCAGGCCAAAGATGGAAGCCCGTGCAAATGCCCCTCCCGTAAAGAGGTTCAGAAGATCCAGAATATTCCCCCCACCACTCTGACGCCTGGACGCCATATCGGCGATAATCTCCGGATCGATCCCCGGCAGTACGATGTGTGTACCCAGGCGATAGATCAGGATGATTCCAAGGGTGTAGAGGATCCTGGCTCTCAGGTCCTCAATCTTCCAGATATTCTTAAGCGTTTCTATAAACTTTTTCATAGGGTTGTGCGATTCTATCAGATTTGTACAACAGTACCTTCCTGCGCCTCAATGGCAGCCACAGCCGACTTTGAAAAAGCATGGGCTTTTACAGTCAGTTTGGCCTTCAATTCACCGTTTCCGAGAATCTTCACCAGGGTATTCTTCTGAACCAGGCCTGCTTCGATGAGCGTATCAACAGTAATCTCATTCAACTTACGCTTCTCGGCCAGTTCCTGAAGTAAACTGATATTGATCCCCTTGTATTCCTTCCTGTTTATATTCTTGAATCCGAATTTGGGAACCCTGCGCTGCAATGGCATCTGACCACCTTCAAAACCGGTCTTCCGGGAATAACCGGAACGGGATTTTTGCCCCTTGTGACCACGGGTAGAGGTTCCGCCAAAACCGGATCCCTGTCCGCGACCAATCCTTTTACGGCTTTTGGTCGAGCCTTTTGCAGGCTTTAAATTACTTAAATCCATCTCTTTATCTTTATTCTTGCTTTGTTCTAATTGCCAAAGACGGCACTATTTAGTCTCTTCCACTTCCACCAGATGCGACACCTTTGCAACCATGCCCAGAATCTGGGGCGTGGCTTCCATCTCAACAGTCTGGTGTAGCTTCCTGATGCCAAGTGCTTCCAGGGTCCGTTTCTGACGGGCAGTTCGCTTGATAGCGCTTTTAACCTGGGTTATCTTGATCTTTCCCATTGCTTTCCGAATTAACCGTTAAACACTTTGTCCAGTGAAACCATGCGCTGACGGGCTACTGCATTGGCATCACGCAATTCGAGCAATGCATCAAAGGTAGCCTTTACGAGGTTGTGGGGATTGGACGAACCCTTGGACTTCGCAAGTACGTCCTTCACGCCAACACTCTCCAGTACGGCACGCATAGCACCACCGGCCTTTACACCTGTACCACTCGAAGCCGGCTTGATAAAGACCCTTGCTCCGCCATATTTCCCGTATTGTTCATGGGGAATGGTACCGTTGATGATGGGCACCTTGATCAGGTTCTTTTTGGCATCTTCAACACCCTTGGCAATTGCGGTGGTTACTTCACTGGCTTTACCAAGCCCGTGCCCTACGATACCATCCTCATTTCCAACCACTACGATAGCGGAGAAACTGAAGGTACGGCCACCCTTGGTCACCTTGGTCACACGCTGAATACTTACCAGACGGTCCTTTAACTCGAGGTCGCTCGTCTTAACTTTTCTGATACCTGTTGACATATCCTAATTACAATTTAAGTCCGCTTTCCCTGGCAGCATCTGCAAGATTCTTTACCCTGCCATGGTAGAGGTAGCCGTTCCGGTCGAATACGACTGTTTCAATTCCCTTATCTTTTGCCTTTTCAGCAATGCGCTTTCCAACAAGCCTGGCCTGTTCGATCTTGTTCACATTCTGCGAGGCAATGTCTTTTTCCCTGGAGGAGGCCGAAACCAGTGTTTGTCCGCTGAGGTCATCCACAAGCTGCACATAAATCTGCTTATTGCTGCGGAATACAGTCATCCTGGGACGATTCCGGGTGCCGGACATCCGTTTCCGGATCCGGTACTTGATCCTTTGTCTCCGATCTGCTTTGCTTAAAGCCATTTCAATATCCTCTTTATATCTTTATAAACCTTATACTTCCTACTATACCGAAGCAGCCTTACCGGCCTTACGCCTCAGTTGCTCACCAACAAACCTGATGCCTTTGCCCTTGTAAGGCTCCGGCGGACGCAGTGAACGAATCTTTGCGGCAACCTGGCCAAGCAATTGCTTGTCGATGCTGCTCAGGGTAATAATCGGGTTGGCCCGACGCTCGGTTTTGGCCTCAACCTTTACCTCCGGGGGTAACTGGATGTGGATGTCGTGGGAGAATCCAAGGCTCAGCTCGAGCCGGTCGCCCTTAACCTCGGCACGATAACCAACGCCAACGAGTTCCTGCTGGATGGTATAGCCTTCCGATACCCCTACGACCATATTGTTCAGCAGGGAGCGGTAGAGCCCGTGCTTGGCTTTATGGTCCTTGGCCTCAGAAGCCCGCTCGAGGGTCAACTGCCCGTCTTCCACTTTCAGACTGATGCAGGCATCGACTTTTTGCTTCAATTCACCCTTGGGTCCTTTTACGGTCACCACGTTGTCCTTGTCTGCTTCGATGCTGACTCCTGCAGGTAGGTCGATGGGTAATATTCCTATCCTTGACATATGCTATACTTCTTAATTCGATTAATATACGTAACAAAGGACCTCTCCTCCAATACCGGCAGTCCGGGCCTCCTTATCTGTCATCACACCCTGTGAGGTGGAAAGAATGGCAATACCCAGTCCGTTCAAAACCCTTGGAAGATGGCTGCTGTCGACATACTTACGCAAACCGGGCTTACTGACGCGCTCAAGCGACTTGATCGCCGACATCTTGGTCTCGGGGTTGTACTTCAAGGCAATCTTGATGCTGCCCTGGGGGCCTTCCTCTTCAAATTTGTAGTTCAGAATATACCCTTTCTCAAAGAGGATACGTGTTATGTCCTTCTTGATGTTGGATGCAGGGATTTCAACTACCTTGTGATTGGCCATGACCGCATTTCTGATGCGTGTCAAATAATCTGCAATCGGATCTGTCATTTCTGTTTCTCTTTTTCGGTTTGACTTTACCCGCCGTGGCGGATGAGTTTCAATAACTGCTTCTCTACCAGGAAGCCTTTTTAACACCCGGGATCAGGCCTTCTGATGCCATTTCCCTGAAGGTGATTCTGCTGATCCCAAACTGACGCATATATCCCTTGGGGCGGCCGGTCAGTTTGCAACGGTTGTGCAGCCTGATGGGATTTGAATTCCTGGGCAGCCTGCTCAGTCCGACATAGTCTCCCTCGGCTTTCAGTTTCGCCCTTTTCTCGGCGTACTTTTCAACCATCTTCTGGCGCTTTACCTCGCGCGCTTTCATTGATTCTTTGGCCATGCTTCTATTTTTTTTCGTTTTTAAACGGAATGCCAAAGGCTTTCAGCAATGCTGCACCTTCTTCATCAGTGGCTGCCGAGGTCACAAAGCTTATTTCAAGCCCCATGATCTTATTGATCTTATCGATATCAATCTCGGGAAAAATAATCTGCTCGGTGACGCCCATGGTGTAGTTCCCGCGGCCATCGAATTTCGAAGCGACACCTTTGAAGTCGCGGATGCGGGGAAGTGCCACATTAATGAGGCGCTCCAGAAACTCATACATCCGTTCCCTGCGCAGGGTTACTTTTACCCCGATGGGCATGCCGCGACGCAGCTTAAAGTTTGAAATATCCTTGGTGGAAACCGTCTGTACAGCCTTCTGACCGGCAATCTGCGTGAGTTCTTCCTGGGCCACATCGATCAGTTTCTTATCGGCGATGGCCTGTCCCACGCCCTGATTCAGAACAATCTTCTGCAGGCGGGGTATCTGCATCATGGAAGAGTAGCCAAACTGCTCCTTGAGGGCAGGCATGATTTCTTCCTGATACTTCTTCTTTAGCGTAGGTGTGTATTGCTTGTCCATCTTACTTAATCTCCTCCCCAGATTTTTTTGCGTATCTCACTAATTTATTGTTGTCGTTCAGCTTCCGGCCAATCCGGGTAGCCTCACCACTGGAAGGATCCACCAGGTTCAGGTTGGAAATGTGTACAGGAGCCTCCTGCCTGGTAATGCCTCCCTGGGGATTGGCGGCATTGGGCTTGGTGTGCTTGGAAACCATGTTCACACCTTCTACGATCGCCCGGCTCTTTTCACGGTCCACGCTCAGGACTCTGCCTTTCTGTCCCTTGTACTCGCCCGAATTGACGATTACCTGGTCGCCTTTCTTAATATGTAACTTCTTCTGCATGGCAATGACGTTTGTTTAGTTTACAATACCTCGGGAGCGAGTGAAACAATTTTCATGTACTGATCCCTCAGTTCCCTGGCAACGGGCCCGAAGATACGTGTTCCCCTCATTTCGTCTGTATTGTTCAGCAGCACCACTGCATTGTCATCAAAACGAATATAGGAACCATCACCACGGCGGATTTCTTTCTTGGTCCGAACCACAACGGCCTTCGATACTGTGCCTTTTTTAACCTCACCGGAGGGGATGGCACTCTTTACTGTGACAACAACCTTGTCACCAATGGATGCATAGCGCTTCTTCGTACCACCCAGGACACGGATCACGAGGACCTCCTTGGCGCCACTGTTATCGGCTACGGCTAATCTACTCTCTTGCTGTACCATGATTACTTAGCTCTTTCGATAATTTCTACTAACCTCCAACGCTTGTTCTTGCTCAGGGGCCTGGTTTCGCAGATCCGTACAGTATCCCCGATATTGCAGGTGTTTTCCTCGTCGTGGGCCATGAAGCTGGAGGTTTTGTTCACGAATTTACCGTAAATGGGGTGTTTAATCTTCTGTTTCACGGCAATGACAACGGACTTGTCCATCTTGTTGCTCACAACAACACCAATGCGTTCGCGTCTTGTATTTCTAGTCGTTTCCATAATTTCCTATTGCTTTTCAGACTGCTCTTGAATTTGCCTGGCCCTCATTTCGGTTTTCAACCGTGCAATGTTCCGGCGTGTTTCGACGATCTTATTGGGATTGTCGAGCGGTGAAACAGCATGGTTCATGCGCATACGCGTGAGCATGCTCTCCTCGCTTTCGAGGCGCTCCTCCAACTCCTTAATTGTCAATTCTCTGATTTCAGAACTCTTCATTTCTGTACTATCTGATGGATTTCTATTCTGCTCTATAGTCCCTGCGTACCACAAATTTGGTGGTGATGGGGAATTTCTGGGAACCCAGGCGCAGCGCTTCCTTGGCAACGTCGAAAGGAACGCCCTCGATTTCGAAGATCATGCGACCAGGGGTAATGGGATATACAAAGCCTTCCGGAGCTCCTTTACCCTTACCCATCCTGACCTCTGCAGGCTTCTTGGTAATGGGTTTGGCCGGGAAAACACGGATCCAGAGCTGGCCTTCCCTCTTCATGTGACGGGTAATGGCCTGACGGGCAGCCTCAATCTGACGGCCGGTAATCCATGCACTCTCCATGGCTTTGATCCCGAAAGTCCCGAATGCAAGCTGATTTCCACGCTGGGCGTTTCCTTTCATCCGCCCCTTCTGCATTCTCCTGTATTTGGTTTTCTTCGGTTGTAACATTGTCCTAAATTTTCCTGATTATTTTCTGTGCTTCCTTCCGGCGCTTATCCCCTTCTGTCTTTCCTGGGTCCTCTTCCGCCGCCCTTGGGCTTCACATTGCCCGATCCGATGTTTGGCGAAAGGTCGCGCTTTCCGTAAATCTCCCCGTTACAGATCCAAACCTTGATCCCTACTACACCTACTTTGGTGTGGGCTTCGGCCAGGGCATAGTCGATGTCGGCACGCAGGGTATGGAGCGGAATCCGGCCGTCCTTGTAGGTCTCGGTACGTGCCATCTCAGCACCACCCAGACGTCCGGATATCAGTACTTTGATTCCCTCTGCACCCATGCGCATCGTGGAGGCGATCCCCATTTTGATGGCGCGACGGTAGGAAATCTTTCCCTCGACCTGCCGGGCAATATTATTGGCTACGATGGTGGCATCAAGCTCGGGACGCTTAACTTCAAAGATGTTGATCTGAACCTCTTTCCTGGTGATGTTCTTCAACTCTTCCTTCAGCTTGTCGACTTCCTGGCCGCCTTTCCCGATGATGATACCGGGACGGGCCGTGTTCACGGTCACCGTAATAAGCTTAAGCGTACGCTCAATGATGATCTTGGAAATACTGGCCTTGGCCAGACGGGCATTCAGGTACTCCCTGATTTTATTGTCTTCGACGAGTTTGGCGGAGTAGTCCTTGCCACCATACCAGTTCGAGTCCCATCCTTTGATGATGCCCAGGCGATTACCAATCGGATTTACTTTCTGTCCCATCTATGCTTTGTTTTGTTCTTGTTCTACTTCTTCCACAGCTTCGCGGCTGTCGATTACTATGGTTACATGATTGGAACGCTTCCTGATCCGGTGTGCCCTTCCCTGGGGAGCAGGCTGGATCCGCTTCAGCGTTCTGCTCTGGTCAACCCTGGCTTCGCGAACGTAAAGATTGCTTTCCTCAATGCGCTCACCCTCGTTCTTGGCCTGCCAGTTTGCGACGGCCGACATAAGCAGTTTCTCAACTTTGGAAGAAGCTTCTTTCGGACTGTATTTCAACATATCCAGTGCCTTATTCACTTCAACACCGATGATCATATCTGTGACCAGTCTCATTTTGCGGGGAGAAGTCGGACAGTTGCGCAGTACTGCGTAGTATTTATGCTGTCGCTCCTCTTTCAACTGATTCGCTCTGTTTCTTTTTCTTGCACCCATTTTACTCTAGGTTTTTACGATTATCTCTGCTTTCCACCATGACCCCTGAACTGGCGGGTAGGTGCAAATTCACCCAGCTTATGCCCAACCATGTTCTCGGTGATATATACCGGAATGAACTTATTGCCATTGTGTACGGCAATGGTATGGCCCACAAAATCGGGAGAGATCATCGATCTTCTCGACCAGGTTTTGATCACCGACTTCTTTCCGGAATCGTTCATTTCCAGAACACGCTTCTCAAGCTTGAAATCGATAAAAGGTCCTTTTTTCAGTGAACGGCTCATGCTATGTTATTTTTTTGATTTCCTTCTCTCAACAATATACTTATCCGAATACTTCCGCTTGGCACGGGTTTTATACCCTTTCGCCGGCATTCCGTTCCTGGAACGCGGATGCCCACCCGAGGCACGGCCTTCGCCACCACCCATGGGGTGATCGACCGGGTTCATGGCAACCCCACGGGTACGGGGCCTGCGACCCTGCCAGCGGGAACGCCCTGCTTTACCGGATTTCTCGAGCCCGTGGTCAGAATTGGATACATTTCCAATGGTTGCACGGCAACTAACCAGCACCATCCTGGATTCTCCACTGGGCAGCTTGATGATGGCATACTTTCCATCCCTGGCACTCAGGGTAGCCGAAGAACCGGCACTGCGTGCAATGGCACCCCCTTTACCGGGCTTAATCTCAATGTTATGAATACTGGTCCCCAGCGGAATGCTGGCAAGGGGAAGGCAATTCCCAAGCTCGGGTGCTACCTGCTCGCCCGAAATAACTGTCTGTCCAACAGCCAGTTTATCCGGCGCAATGATGTAACGCTTCTCACCATCGGAATAGACCAAAAGTGCAATTCGGGCCGAGCGGTTGGGATCATATTCAATGGATTTGACCCTGGCTTCGATGTTATCCTTATTGCGCTTGAAGTCAATCACGCGATAGCGCTTCTTGTGACCTCCACCCAGGTACCTCATGGTCATTTTACCGGTATTGTTGCGGCCACCAGACTTCTTGATGGGCCTGAGCAGGGATTTCTCAGGGCTCACGCCGGGGGTCAGATCATCAAAAGCAGAGATCTCCTTGAAACGCTGGCCCGGGGTCGTGGGTTTATACTTCTTTATTGCCATCTTTTTTTAAATGTTGCTGTAAAAATCAATTACCTCTCCTTCGGCCAGTGTAACCACCGCCTTCTTATAGGAAGCCGTTTTTCCAACGGAAACGCCCGAACGGGTGTAGCGCTGCTTGCGCTTTCCACCGTAACGCATGGTGTTCACCTGAGCAACCTTTACATTGTAAAGCTCCTCTACTGCCTCTTTGATCTGCAGTTTATTGGCACTCTTGGCGACTACAAATCCATAGCGGTTGAAATCCTCGCCCTGGGCTGTCATCTTCTCGGTTACGATGGGCTTAATCAAAATATTCATGAGCTCTTCGATTCAAATTCGTTAGGCATTCTTTTGCAAAACATCCAGGGAACTCTCAAGAAACAAGAGTGCCGAAGCATTCATTATCTCATATGTGTTTAACTCAGAGAGTGTTATAACCTTGGAATTCTGTAAATTACGCGACGACAAATATAAGTTTTTATTCCTTTCGTTTAAGACGAAAAGCGACTTTTTACCGTCCAGCTTCAGATTTTTCCGGATCCTGGCGAACTCACTGGTTTTCGGGGCTTCCATGCTGAAGTCTTCGACGACCATCAGTTGCTTGTTCTGCGCCTTGTAGGCAAGGGCCGAACGGCGGGCCAGATCCTTTACCTTGCGGTTCAGTTTACCACCGTAAGTACGGGGACGGGGACCAAATACACGGCCACCACCACGGAAAATCGGGTTCTTGATATCCCCAAAACGTGCAGTACCTGTACCCTTCTGACGCTTCACTTTCTTCCGGCTGCCACGAACCTCACCACGCTCCTTGGCTTTGTGGGTACCCTGGCGCTTGTTGGCCATAATTTGTTTCACATCCAGGTAAATGGCATGGTCGTTGGGCTCAATCCCAAAGATCTCCCTACTCAGTTTCACCTTCTTCCCGGTGTTCTCCCCTGATATGTTGATTACTTCTAATTCCATCACTTCTCAATAATTAAATATGAACCATTGGATCCGGGAACAGAACCTTTCAGAATCAGCAAATTGTTTTCAGGAACAATCTTCATTACCCTGAGGTTCAGGATCTTCACCTTCTTGTTTCCGGCCTGTCCAGCCATACGCATGCCCTTAAATACCCTGGAAGGATACGAAGAAGCACCGAGTGAACCGGGCGCGCGGTTACGGTTGTGCTGTCCGTGAGTGGCATCGTTTACACCGCCAAAGCCATGACGCTTAACCACACCCTGGAAACCTTTCCCCTTCGATACACCGGATACATCCAGCCAGGTGTCATCGTTGAAGTAATCCACTGTGATCACATCTCCGGCTTTCCAGTCCTTAACAAAGCCTTTCAATTCAATCACCTTCTTCTTGGGTGTTGTATTGGCTTTGGCAAAATGACCCTGCTCTGCCTTGGGAGTATTTTTCTCTTTCTTGTCGTCAAAGGCCAGTTGAACTGCAGCATATCCATCTGTTTCAACGGTTTTCACCTGTGTGACCGTACAAGGGCCAGCCTGTATCACTGTACAGGGGATGTTCTTTCCGTCTTCGTCGAAAATGGAAGTCATTCCAATTTTCTTACCAATTAATCCTGGCATCTTATTGTGTTTTTACCTGAGTTATACTTTGATTTCTACTTCAACTCCACTGGGCAGCTCAAGCTTCATGAGCGCGTCGATGGTCTTGGGGGTGGAGCTGTAAATATCCAGCAGGCGCTTGAAAGAGCTTAGCTGAAACTGTTCCCTCGACTTCTTGTTTACAAAAGGGGAACGAAGCACAGTATACACCCGCTTATGTGTGGGAAGGGGAACGGGACCGCTCACCACTGCACCTGTGGACTTCACTGTCTTGACGATCTTCTCGGCCGATTTGTCGACCAGATTGTGATCGTAGGACTTTAATTTAATTCTAATCTTCTGACTCATTATCCTTTCGATTATCAAATGACGATTATAGTCTTACTTTCCTACAACTTGTTCCAGCACCTCACTCGCCAGGTTATCGGGCATGCTCTGGTAGTGGCTGAATTCCATCGAGGAACTGGCCCTTCCCGAGGTAATGGTTCTTAATACGGTTACATAGCCTGTCTGCTCAGCCAGGGGCACCTTGGCCTTGATCACACGGGCACCGGCCTTGCTGTCCATTCCTTCCACCTGTCCGCGACGCTTGTTCAGGTCGGAGATCACATCACCCATGTATTCCTCGGGTGTAACCACCTCAACGGCCATGATGGGCTCGAGCAGAACCGGTGAAGCCTTACTTCCGGCATGCTTGAAGGCCTGACGGGCTGCAATTTCAAAGGAGAGCTGGTCGGAGTCCACGGCATGGAAGGAACCGTCTGTGAGGGTCACCTTCAGCCCCTCAACCGGGAAGCCTGCCAGCGGACCGTTGAACATGGCATTCTTGAAGCCCTTCTCTACCGAGGGGATGTATTCTTTCGGGATGTTCCCGCCACGAATCTCGTTCACAAACTGCAGCCCCCTGGCATCGGGATCGGCAGGACCAATACGTACCTCAATGTCGGCAAACTTACCACGACCGCCGGTCTGCTTCTTAAAGACCTCGCGATGCTCAACTTCTTTGGTCAGGGCCTCTTTGTAGTTCACCTGGGGAGCACCCACATTGCACTCTACTTTAAACTCCCGCTTCAGGCGGTCGAGGAGGATCTCGAGGTGCAGTTCGCCCATGCCGTTGATCAGGGTCTGACCGGTATCGTGGTTGGTCCTGACCTGGAAGGTCGGATCCTCTTCAGCCAGTTTGCCCAGCGCAACACCCAGCTTATCAATGTCGGCCTGGGTCCTGGGCTCGATGGCTACACCGATCACCGGCTCGGGAAACTCAATGGCCTCAAGCACCATGGGTTTGCCAACGGAGGTGATGGTATCGCCGGTATGCAATTCCTTCAGACCTACCACAGCACAAATATCGCCGGCACCAATGCTGTCCTTTGGATTCTGCTTGTTCGCATGCATCTGATAGATGCGGCTGATCCGCTCTTTTTTGCCGGTACGGTTATTCAGTACCATGACCCCCTCTTCGAGCTTGCCCGAATACACACGTACATAGGCCAGGCGGCCCACATAGGGGTCGGTGGCAATCTTAAAGACGAGTCCGGTAAGTGGTTCACTGTCCCTGGGCTCCCTGACCATCTCTTTGTCGGTTCTGGGATCGACACCCTTGACCGCTCCGATGTCTAAAGGACTGGGAAGCAAATCGGAGATGGCATCCAACAGGCGCTGGATCCCCTTATTCTTGAAAGCCGACCCGCAAAGGACGGGAACAATCTGCATATTAATCGTGGCCCTGCGCGCATAGGCCATAAATTCATCAACCGAAATGGAGTCCCTGTCTTCGAGGAAGCGCTCCAGGAGGTCATCATCGGAAACACAGACAGCCTCGACCAGCTTCTCTCTCCATTCCTCCACCGTGTCGACCAGCTCCTCGGGAATCTCACAATACTCGTACTTCATCCCCAGCTGCTCATCTTCCTTCCAAATGATGGCCCGACGCTCAATCAGGTCAACGATGCCCTTGAAGTCGTCTTCGGCACCAAAAGGAATCTGCATGGGCACCGGGTTTGCACCGAGCTTATCGGTCATCTCCTGTACCACACTAAAAAAATCGGCCCCGACCCGGTCCATCTTGTTGATGAAGGCCAGCCTGGGGACCTTGTACTTATCTGCCTGCCGCCAGACCGTTTCCGACTGGGGCTCCACACCACCCACTGCGCAGAATACAGCAACCGCTCCGTCCAGAACACGAAGGGAACGCTCCACTTCCACCGTAAAGTCAACATGACCCGGGGTATCAATTATATTAATCTTGAACTCCTGGTCGTTGTGTTTCCAGAAAGTAGTGGTTGCAGCTGATGTAATGGTGATTCCGCGCTCCTGCTCCTGGACCATCCAGTCCATCGTGGCGGCTCCGTCATGGACCTCACCGATGCGATGGGTGATCCCCGTGTAGAACAGTACGCGTTCTGTGGTAGTCGTTTTCCCGGCATCGATGTGTGCCATGATCCCAATATTCCTTGTATGTTTTAAATCCGGGCTCATAAGTGTCACACACTTACCTGGCAATTGAATTGCCTATGTCAAAAAATAATTAGAACCTAAAATGGGCAAAGGCTTTGTTGGCCTCGGCCATGCGGTGCGTATCTTCTTTCTTCTTGAAGGCACCACCTTCGTTATTGTATGCGGCAATCGCTTCCGATGCCAGCTTTTCGCTCATTGATTTGCCGGCACGCTTGCGGGCAAAAAGAATCATGTTCTTCATCGCAACTGAGAGCTTCCGGTCGGGCCTGATCTCCATTGGAACCTGGAAAGTGGCACCACCCACCCTGCGGCTCTTTACCTCCACCTGAGGGGTAATGTTGTCGATGGCCTGTTTGAAAACCTCCAGCGGAGTCTTTTCTTCATCCTTGGTACGCTTCTCAATGAGGTCCATGGCCTCATAGAAAATGTCATACGCCTTGCTCTTCTTTCCGCTGTACATCAGGTTGTTCACAAACTGAGTGACATAGGCATCGTTGTACCTTGGGTCGGGCAGCAGAATTCTCTTCTTCGGTTTACTCTTCCTCATGTTGAATAGTCTATTGTGCTATCGAGTACTGTACCCTTGCTGGCTTTGCCGTTCCGGGCACTCAACCCTCCTTGCTACTTTTTACTTATTTTTTCTTCGGACGCTTTGTTCCGTACTTGCTTCTGCGCTGGGTCCGGCCTTCAACACCCGAGGTATCGAGCGCACCACGAATCAGGTGATAACGCACACCGGGGAGGTCTTTAACACGACCACCACGAATCAGTACGATGGAGTGCTCCTGCAGGTTGTGTCCTTCACCCGGAATGTAAGCATTCACTTCCTTCTGGTTGGTGAGTCGCACCCTGGCCACCTTACGCATCGCCGAGTTCGGCTTCTTGGGGGTGGTGGTATAAACACGCATGCAAACACCGCGCCTTTGCGGGCAGGCATCCAGTGCAGGAGCCTTGCTCTTGTCGTTCAATTTCTTTCGGCCTTTACGTACCAGTTGCTGAATTGTCGGCATAGGTCTGAATTACTAATGTTTAAAACGTCTGTTATAATTCGGGTCGCAAAGGTAGAAATTAATTTGAATATTCAACATTATTTTATCAATAAAAGTCCGACAGGCCCGAAAACAGCGATTTGAAGCGCTTTTTTATCAGTTGCTTGGATGAAAAAAATAACTACTTTTGCATCACTTCGTTCCGCGCTGTGAAGGACGATAAAGAAGTTATTAACAAGCAGGCAAATACCTATTACTTATTTAGCGATGAAAACATACGCAACAAAGCAAATCAAGAATGTGGCCCTCCTGGGAAATGCAGGATCGGGCAAAACCACCCTTGCCGAAACCATGTTGTTTCTGGGTGGGGTGATCGACCGCCGGGGAGATGTTGATTCCAAGAATACCGTATCCGATTTCAATCAGATCGAACAGGACAACCAGACCTCCATGTACTCCAGCGTGATGTACACCGAATATAACAACAAGAAGATCAATATCCTTGACGTGCCGGGTGCCGATGATTTTGTAGGTGGCACCATCTCCAGCCTTCATGTAGCCGACACCGGTGTACTGGTGATCAACGGGCAGAATGGCGTAGAGGTCGGAACAGAGATCCACAACCGCTGGCTGGCAAAATTGAACAAGCCTGCCGTAATCCTGATCAACAAGTGCGATCACGATCAGGCCAATTTCGACAAGAGCTATGAAAGCATTCGCGAGAGCATTGGAAATGATGCCGTGCTTGCTCAGTACCCCGTCAATGCAGGTCCCGGTTTCGATTCCATCGTGGACCTCATCCTTTTCAAACTTCTGAAGTACCCGAAAGAGGGTGGCAAGCCCGAGGTTCTTGACATCCCCGATTCAGAAATGGAGCGCGCCGACGAGCTGCGTAATGAGCTGATCGAGAAGGCAGCAGAGAACGATGAAGCCCTCATGGAGCTTTTCTTCGAAAACGACGGGCTTACCGAAGAGGAAATGCGTAGCGGAATCACTGCAGGCGTAATAGCCCGCGGCATGTTCCCCATCTTCTGTGCTTCTGCAAAAAGCAACATCGGAGTCGATCGTTTTATGGAGTTCCTGACCAATGTTGCGCCCTCCGCAGACGAATCCGGCGAGGTGAAAACGGTAGATGGCGAAGTGGTCAGTTGCGACGAAAAGGCCTCAACCTCCATTTTTGTCTTCAAGACCTCGGTTGAATCGCACATAGGCGAGATCAACTTCTTCAAGGTGATGTCGGGTACCCTGAAGGAAGGCGATGACCTTACCAACAACTCGACCCGCAATAAGGAACGCCTCTCCCAGATTTTTGCCCCGATGGGCAAAAACCGCGAAAAGGTAAGCTCACTGGCTGCAGGCGACATTGGCTGTACCGTTAAGCTTAAGAATACCAAAACCAACAATACCCTGTCCTCGCCCGATGTCAGTTATGTATTCGGCGAGATTCCTTTCCCGGAGCCCAAGTTCAGGACCGCCATCAGGCCCCTGACCGAAGGTGACGAGGAGAAACTGGGCGAGGCCCTTACCCGCATTAACCAGGAAGACCCGACCGTACAAATTGAGTACAGCAAGGAGCTGAAGCAGATCATCCTTTCCGGCCAGGGCGAATACCACCTGAACATTGTCAAATGGCACCTCGACAACCACTTCAAGGTCGAGACCGAATTTATCCCGCCACGTATTCCTTACAGGGAGACCATTACCAAGGCTGCCCAAAGCGACTACCGTCACAAAAAGCAGAGTGGCGGATCGGGCCAGTTCGGCGAGGTTCACATGATTATTGAGCCCTACACCGAAGGTTCCGAACCCAGGCCGGTTTTCAAACTGGGTGGCAAGGAATACAAGATGGCCAATCGTGGCGTGGATACCCACGAGCTCAGCTGGGGCGGAAAACTCGAGTTTGTGAACTGTATTGTCGGGGGCTCCATCGATGCCCGCTTCCTTCCCGCAATCCTGAAAGGGATCATGGAAAAACTGGAAGAAGGGCCGCTCACAGGATCCTACGCCCGTGACATCCGCGTTTATGTTTACGACGGCAAGATGCACCCGGTCGACTCCAATGAAATCTCCTTCATGCTCGCCGGGCGGAATGCCTTCAGTCAGGCCTTTAAAGTGGCCGGTCCCAAGATTATGGAACCCGTTTACATGGTAGAGGTCCTCGTACCTTCCGACTACATGGGCGATGTGATGAGTGACCTGCAGGGCAGGCGCGCCATCGTCCAGGGCATGGCCAGTGAGAAGGGCTTTGAGAAGATCACAGCAAAGGTTCCCCTTGCCGAAATGAATAAGTATTCGACTGCGCTGAGTTCCATCACCAGTGGACGGGCCATGTACAGCATGCGTTTCGATGAATATGCGCAGGTACCGGGTGAGATTCAGGACGAGCTGCTGAAGGCTTACGAAGCCGAACAGGAAGAAGACTAGAAACCGTACCCTGTAAAAAGACCGGCTGGCAAGATATGCCAGCCGGTCTTTTTTTGTTCCTGAACCGAAGTATACCCGCTGAAAACGCGGGCATGCCTTTGTTCCAGACTAGTGTTGCTTGTGCTTCTTGCCGCCCTGCTTTTTCTTCCGGTTCTTGGCAAGGATATCCCTGGTCTCGGGAAGCTTGAGGTCGGGACTGGCCTCGAGCCTGCCTTCCGAAAGGGTTTTCAGATCAAGAAAAATCTCCTCATCACTAACGGCCTCCCTGTTCCAGGTCAGGTAGGACTTCTTCATGTGGTAGGCAATCATCCTCACCAGGTCTTCCTTCTCTTCGCCCGGCTCCAGTTCAATGGCCTTCTCCATCATCAGCATAACGGCATGGCCATAGTGCTTCCTGGGAATACTGTGCTGGCGATAGGGAACCTTGTCGGGCTTGCTGTTCAGGCTTTCGGGCTCGGGCAGTTCGTAGGGTGAATCAATATCCAGCTCAAAGTTGGAAATGATGGCCAGATGATCCCAGAGCTTGTGCTTGAAATCATTGACATCTCTGAGGTGGGGATTCAGGTTGCCCATGATCCCGATGAGGGTACGGGCCGCCTTATTGCGCTCGTCCCTGTCTTCGATGGTCTTGATGTGGTTCACCATCTTCTGTATATTTCTGCCATACTCGGGCAGGACCAGCTTCTTGCGGCTGGTATTGTAATCGTAATCCATTTCTTCCATAGTTTTCACAAAAGTAGGGCTTTTCGGTCAGGCACACAAATGGGCTTCAACCCAACACTCTGAGCTTTGCAAACTTCAGGAGCAGCTGTTTCTTTCCAATAGGAAATTCCACCGTGGCCTTGGTATTCGAGCCCTGCCCTTCGAGTAGTTTAACCGTCCCGATGCCGAAGCGGGGATGCTCCACCTTCATCCCTGCCTCGATCAGGGAAGGATCGGATGCGCTAAAATCCCCTGAGGCCGGCCGATCGCCTGAAGCTGCAGTGGCCCGGTTCATTTTTACCAGACGCCGGCCTCCCGACTCATTGGAAGCCCGCTGTCCGGAATTTTGCATGGCCCGCCTGTAGGCCTCAGGTACGAATCGCTCGCTGTCGGTGGATGAAGGAGGGCGCTCACCCGGACCAAAACCAGAGGGCAGATCCAGGTATTTCCCGTCGATCTCCCCGATAAAACGGCTGGGGCTGCAGGACTGTTGTATGCCCCATTTATAACGCTGGGCGGCATAGGAAATCAACAATGTTTTTTCGGCCCGGGTAATGGCGACGTAAAACAGCCGCCGCTCCTCCTCCAGGTCCCTGGGGTTATCAATGCTCATTTGCGAGGGAAAAAGCTCCTCTTCCACACCCCCCAGAACCAGATGCTTAAATTCCAACCCCTTGGCCGAATGAATGGTCATCAAGGCAATCTTATTCCTGTCTTCGTCCCTTTCCTGGTCGGCGTCGGTCATCAGGGCCACATCCTGCAGGTAGTCGGCCAGCGACATCCCCCCCCCTTCTTCGTCATTCTCGGTAAAGTCCCTGATCCCGTTCAGCAATTCCTCGACATTCTCATAACGGCTTACGTTCTCGGGACTCTGGTCCGAACGCAGGTCCCTAATGATCCCCGACTCGCTGGCAATCACATAGGCCAGATCGAAGGCCTCCATTTCACCCAGCTTCTGCTGAAAGCCCCTGATCATGTCGGTAAATCCCTGCAGCTTATTCAGGGTCCCGGCCCTGAAGCCCAGGTTGACCTGACTGAGATGGGTAAGAACGTCCCAGATCCGTGCATCCAGCTTTTCGGCATAGGCAATCAACTTTTCCAGGGTGGTCTTCCCGATGCCCCGCAGGGGATAGTTAATGATCCGTTTCAGGGCTTCATCATCACCCGGATTTACCGTAAGCCTGAAATAGGCCAGCAGGTCCTTAATTTCCTTTCGCTGATAGAAAGAAAGCGAACCAAAAACCTTGTAGGGCATGTTCAGGCGGCGCATGCTCTCCTCGAAGATTCTGGACTGGGCATTGGTACGGTAGAGGACGGCAAAATCGCTGTACTCGAGCTGCTCCCGAAAGCGGAGATCGGCAATGTGTCTGGCCACATTGTAGCCTTCTTCCCGGTCGTCGATCGAGCGCTGCACCAGGATCTTCTCGCCCGGCTCATTCTCAGAAAACACATCCTTTTGGATCTGGTCGCGATTCTTCCTGATCACAGAATTGGCGGCATCTACAATGGTCCGGGTCGAACGGTAGTTCTGCTCCAGCTTGAAGAGCCTGTAATCGGGGTAATCGTTCTTAAAGTTGAGGATGTTCTCAATACGTGCGCCCCGGAAAGAATAGATGCTCTGCGCGTCGTCGCCCACCACACAGATATTCCGGTGTTCTTCGGCCAGCTTCTTAAGAATCAGGTATTGGGAGTAGTTGGTATCCTGGTACTCGTCGACCAATATATAGTCAAAAACCTCACGATACTTGTCCAGCACAGCCGGGTGGTCTCTGAACAACAAATTCGTCTGCAGCAGGAGATCGTCAAAATCCATGGCCCCGTAATGCTTGCAACGCTTCACGTAACGGTCGTAAATCTCGCCCAGCTGAGGGCGCCTCGACATCTGGTCCCTGACCCGGTATTCCCCGCTTTCCATGTACACATCGGGGGTCACCAGGTTGTTTTTTGCCGCCGAGATCCGGCCAAATACCTCGGTGGGTTTATAGATTTTCTCATCGAGTTTAAACTCCCTCACAATGGTCTTTATCAGACTCCTGGAATCGAGGGTATCGTAGATTGTAAAGCTCGAAGGATAGCCCAGGACCTCAGCCTCACGGCGCAGAATACGGGCAAACAGGGAGTGGAAAGTGCCCATCCACAGCTGCCTGGCCAAATCGGGCGAAACAAGGCCCGCGATCCGCTCCTTCATATTCCTGGCAGCCTTGTTTGTAAAGGTGAGCGCCAGAATATGTGAAGGTGAAACCCCCATCGACAGCAAAAAGGCAATACGATAGGTCAGGACACGTGTTTTCCCCGATCCGGCCCCGGCAATGACCAGCGCCGGGCCTTTGTAGTTGAGTACAGCCTCCTGCTGTGCTTTGTTCAGCTCTTGTTGAATGATGTCCTGCATGAAACGCGAAATGGCCGACTAAGATAACAACAGTTGATGGAATTAAGGCCCCGTTGGTCGGTGCACGGGGAACAAATAATTGCACAGTTTTCTTAAAAAGTGCAATTTTGTGGGCCCCTTGTGCGTATAATAATTTGACCCTAATTCGCTTAAAGCCCGGGACGAAGTCAAACGACAGCCTTCTATGCAGATTAAAAAGTTATTCACAATAGCCCTCCCGCTTCTTTGCAGCGCGCTGGCGCTTAAGGCCCAGATCAGTTCCTCATCGGCCGACCACCGCGATTCGCTTTCCTACAGCGACAGTCCAGGGCGGCATCCCCTTTTCGTCTTCCACCAGCAGAACGGGCTGCGCAAGCCGGGCAGCCTGCAGGCCACCCTCCCCGGCGATGAGCTTTACACCTTTGAATGGAGCCGCTATGAACCCGGGCTGCCCGGGTTTGCCCCGGCCTTCATCAGCCACAGCAACCAGGCCTCTTCCACTGTAAGTGAACTCGAGGAAGGGGGCTACCGGGTAAGAATCAGCAATTCCGATGACACCGACACCCTCCTTTATGCCTGGGTCATGCTGGACGAACTGGGCGTCGATGTAGAAAAGACCACGGAAGGGCTGGTTCCTGCCTACAAGTACACCTGCGATTTCCTGGTGATCTCGGGATCGGTGAAACCCGACACCCTTTTCTACTTCGACCCCTTTAGCAACAGGCCCGAGCAGCTCGCGCTGGGCTTCCGCTTTAAATGGAGCTCCGACAATGATAAACTCGATATCCCAAACGACACCACCATCCTCGACCCGAACATCACCTATCAGCCCCCCTTCGAAGACAGCTGGTACATCCTCAGGGCCACCGATGATGCGGGCATGAGCGCTGTGGACTCGGTACGCTATGAAAGCATCCAGACCAAAGCCGAATTCCACATGGAATACCTCGACAAGGTGACCGGAGCCTATGATGCGAAACTCACCGGCGACTGGAGTGCCGATAAGGGCAGCCTGGACGCCCCGCTGACCGTGCGCTTTCGGAACACATCCCTGAACGGAGCCCGCTTCGAATGGACACTTCTCGATACCCTTGGGGGAACGAAAGTGGAGGAACTAACAACCGACACCTCGGAATTCGTCGAGTTCAGCTACAGAACAGCCGACAAGTATTACAATCCCTATCTGGTGTCGGAAAGTGAGGCGGGCTGCACAGACACCTTCCGTCTGGAGGATGAACTCTATGTGGAGCCTTCTCAACTCGAGGTTCCCAATGTCTTTTCACCCAACAACGACGGCACAAACGACCGATGGGTCTTCAAGCATCAGTCGCTTAGCTCCTGCCATGTGACCATCGTCGATCGCAGTGGCAAGGTGGTTTACAAAAAGAAGATCGAAGACATCTACAGCTGGGATGGATGGGATGGAAATGTGCACGAAAGCAACCGCCGCGCCCCCGAAGGCCAGTACATGTACATCATCGAGGCCACGGGCTACGATGGCATGAGCTACAAAGAGCCCACCATTTTTGAAAACTGGAAGCTGAAACGGGGGAAGCGTTCGGGCAATTCCGGCTCGGGCAGCAGCGGTGACGACGAAGGGGAGGGCGAAAACAATGGCACCCGCTATACCGGCTGGCTCTACCTCTTCCGGGGCAAAGGAGAATACTAATACCCGACAAAATGTCAATATCCGCATTCTGGCGCAGTTTTTGACCTCTCAAGAGCGGAATTTTGAACACTGTAATTGGGTATTGCTATGACAAAAAAATCAGATACTTCTGATAAACAGAAAGATAAAAAAGAAGTAAAGGAAGAAGTGATCCGGGAAGAACGCCCGGAGGACTTGCAGGAAGAGGCTGCTGAAACGGCAGAGGAGGCTGAAGATCCAAAGGAGAATGTGCCAAAGGAGGCAGAAAAAGTGGATGAGCTGACTGAAAAACTGGCAGATTTACAGGATAAATACCTGAGGCTGTCGGCCGAATATGACAACTTCCGAAAAAGAACCCTGAAGGAGAAAATCGATCTGCAGCAAACGGCAAATGCCAAGCTGCTGATGGCCCTGCTTCCCGTGGCCGATGATTTCGACAGAGCCCTCCAATGGGTCGATGAAGCCACCGATGTAAAGTCCCTTAAAGAAGGCATGCAGCTGATTGCCGGAAAATTCTCCGGCTTTCTGAACCAACAGGGCGTCAAGGAGATTGAGGTCACCCACAAACCCTTCGACACCGATGTACATGAAGCCGTCACCAAGATTCCGGCTCCCCAGAAAAAGCTCAGGGGCAAAGTAGTGGAAGTGGTGCAAAAGGGCTACTACCTCAACGACAAAGTGCTCCGTTTCGCCAAAGTCGTAATCGGAGAATAAGGATCAGCAGGCATACTGCAGTAAACAGGATATATGGCAAAGAAAGACTTTTACGAAATACTGGGCGTGGCCCGCAATGCCTCTGCTGAAGAGATCAAGAAGGCCTACCGGAAGCTGGCAATCAAGTACCACCCCGACAAGAATCCGGGTGATAAGGAAGCCGAAGAAAAATTCAAGGAAGCGGCCGAGGCTTATGAAATCCTCTCGAACGAGGAAAAACGGAGCAAGTACGACCGTTTCGGCCACTCCGCCTTTGAAAATGGGGGTGGTGGCTACAGTGGTGGCATGACCATGGACGACATCTTCTCACAGTTTGGTGACATCTTCAGTGGCTTTGGCGGCTTCGGTGGCTTTGGCGGGTCGGGCGGTGGAGGAAGCAAGGTGCCCCGGGGCTCGAATCTGCGTGTAAAGGTCAAACTCAACCTGAAGGACATCGCCAACGGAGTTGAGAAAAAACTCAAGGTGAAAAAATACGTCTCCTGTGAAGCCTGCAGTGGCTCGGGTGCCAAAAACGGCACCTCCAAAACCACCTGTACCACCTGTCACGGCAGCGGCCAGGTAACCCGTGTCACCAACACTTTTCTGGGGCAGATGCAAACCTCTACGGTCTGTCCGACCTGTCATGGCGAGGGCAGCATCATCAGCCAAAAATGTGAGGTCTGCTATGGGGAAGGCATCGTTAAAAAGGAAGAGATCATCAAGATCAATATTCCGGCCGGCGTAGCCGAAGGCATGCAGGTCAAAATGAGCGGGAAAGGAAACGCGGCACGCCGGGGCGGGGTGAACGGCGACCTGCTCGTGATGATCCATGAGGAGAAACACCCCCAGCTGAGCCGCGACGGGAACGACCTGATCTACAACCTGCACCTCAGCATCCCCCAGGCCACCCTCGGGTCGACCGTGGAAATCCCAACCGTCGATGGCAAGGCCAAGATCAAGATAGAACAGGGTACACAACCGGGCCGCATCCTGCGTTTGCGCGGCAAGGGCGTACCCGATGTGAATGGCTATGGCCGGGGCGATCTGCTCGTCCAGATCAATGTCTGGATTCCTAAATCGTTGGAGAAAGAAGAACGGAAGATGTTCGAAAAGATGAGTTCATCGGACAGCTTTACCCCCCGGCCCGAGAAGTCGGAAAATGGTTTCTTCCACCGCATGAAAAATTTCTTTGAATGAGTTTGCTGACTGTGCAGGATGTGGTGAAGGACTTCAGTGGTCACAGGGCCCTGAACCATGTCTCGCTCGACATAGAAAAAGGCAGTATTTACGGCCTTCTGGGCCCTAATGGTGCCGGAAAAACCACCCTGCTCAGGATTATTAACCAGATCACGGCTCCCGACCAGGGAACAGTCCTGTTTTCGGGCCGGGCTCTCTCCCCGGACGATCGCAGGAGGATTGGCTATTTGCCCGAGGAAAGGGGCTTGTATAAGAAAATGAAGGTTGGTGAGCAGGCCCTCTACCTGGCCCGTCTGAAAGGCCTGTCGAGGCCCGAAGCCATGAAGGCTTTACAGCATTGGTTCGAAAAATTTGAAATCGGTGCCTGGTGGGACAGGAAGGTGGAAGAACTCTCGAAGGGCATGGCCCAGAAAGTGCAGTTCATTACCACCGTGCTGCACAAACCCGACCTGCTGATCTTCGATGAGCCCTTTTCCGGCTTCGACCCCATCAATGTTGAGCTGCTCAAACAGGAAATCCTGCAGATGAAAGAGGAAGGTGCAACCATTGTCTTCTCCACCCACAACATGGCCAGTGTGGAAGAGCTTTGCAGCCATATCACCCTGATCAATGAGTCGGAAGCCATCCTCCAGGGCGAGATTAGCGAAATCCGGGAACACTACCGCTCGAACCGCTACCTGATCAGCTACGAGGTTGATGGAGAGCGGCTTGCCCATGGCCTGCACAGCGATTTTGAACTCGAATCGATGCTGGACAATGGCCTGGGAAGGCAGGCCATTATCCGGGTCAGGGAAGGCATCTCGACAGGCCCCCTGCTCAGGCAGCTGGTCGAACTAACCGAACTGCGGGCCTTTGAAGAGATTCTTCCCGGAATGAACGATATTTTCATTGAGGTCGTAAACCGGGCCTCTGTAAAAAACAAAGCCCAGACAAATGAATAAGATCGGCCTCATCCTTACGCGGGAATACCTGAGCCGCATACGCAAGAAGTCCTTCATTCTGATGTCGATACTGGGCCCCTTCATCTTTGCGGCCTACATCCTCATTCCCATGTATTTTGCTACCCTGGAGGACAAAGAAGAGAAAACCGTAGTGGTCATTGATGATGCCCGGATCTTTACCGACTACAGCAGCGGCCAGCCCGCCTTTGTGCTGCCCGACAGCGAATACCTGAAGTTTAAAGTGATCGGCCATGTGGCGGTGGAAACCCTCAAAGAGGGCTTCGAAGAATCGGGCTACTACGCCGTGCTCTACATCCCCGAAAACATCCTGTCCTCGGAATCGGCCCTGATGTATTCGAACCGGCAAATTTCCATGGAGGTAAGCAACTACATCCGCTCGGGCATCAATCAGGAGATCGAACACCTGAAACTGGCCGCTAACGACATCAACGACATCGAGCGCATCCTGGCCGAGGTCGACACCAATATCCGCATGCGCAGCATCAAGTGGACCCGGGACGGAGAGACCCGGGAAAGCATGACGGGAGTAGTCATGGGCCTTGGCTACGGTGCCGGCTTCCTGATTTTCTTCTTTATTTTCTTTTTTGGCTCCCAGGTGATGCGCGGGGTCATTGAAGAAAAATCGAGCCGCATTATCGAAGTCATGGTGAGTTCGGTCAAACCCTTTCAACTCATGATGGGCAAAATCCTGGGGGTCGGACTCACCGGACTCACCCAGTTCATCATCTGGGTTGTGTTATCGACCACGCTCATCGCCGGCCTCAAAGCAGTCTTTTTCCCGGAACTCAATCAGACACCCACCGAACAGCTGGTCTCTTCGGAGCTTTTCGATCCTCAGGCCCCTTCGGGTAACAGCGTCATAAGCGATGCCCTCAGTACCGAAGACATGGACATGGCCCAGGACATTTTTGCCTCGCTCAAAAGCATTCATCTGGGGGTCATGGTCTTCTCCTTCCTTTTCTTCTTCATCTTCGGCTATCTGCTCTATGCCGCACTCTTTGCAGTGGTAGGGTCGGCCGTCGACCAGGAAACCGATACCCAGCAGCTCATCCTGCCGGTTATTTTGCCCCTCATTCTGTCGGTCTATGTCATGATCAGCGCCATCAACAACCCGGATGCGGCCCTGCCCTTCTGGTTTTCGATCATTCCCTTTACCTCGCCGGTACTGATGATGGTGCGGATTCCCTTCGGTGTTCCCTGGTGGCAGGTTGGCCTGTCTGCGCTGCTTCTGGTGGCCACCTTCATGGGCACTACCTGGGTGGCGGCCAGGATTTACCGCACTGGAATTCTGATGTATGGCAAAAAAGCCAACTACCGGGAACTCTGGAAATGGCTTCGCTATCGTTCATAGATTGGGTAAAAAGTGCGTTGACAGCAGAGGCCGATGATGTAGTTCTAACCGAAACAACCAGCAGTCCCCTATCATGACATTCGCCATTCTCGATTTCGGCACCAACACCTTCAACCTGCTCATTGCCAAACGCGGTAAAGGCAGTTTCAGCATCCTGCACAGCGGAAAAGAACCCGTAAAACTGGGCAGGGGAGGCATACAGTCGAACCGCCTCAGTCCGGATGCCTTTGAACGCGGCTTTGTTGCCATCCAGAATCATCTTGAGATCATCAGACAGTTCGAGGTGGATGAGATTCGTGCATTTGCCACCTCGGCCATCCGCAATGCCAGCAATGGCCAACAGTTTGTCGATGAGGTTTTCAACCGCTTCGGGATACGGACCCGAATCGTCCCGGGCAAGCGCGAGGCCGAGCTGATCTACAAAGGGGTGCGCCGGGCCGTTAAACTCGACGAGCGCAAAGCACTCATCCTCGACATCGGAGGGGGAAGCTGCGAATTCATCCTCTGCTCCCGGGAAGGTATCATCTGGAAACAGAGCTTTGAAATAGGCATGGCCAGAGTGCTGGAGCTATTCAGGGTCTCGGACCCCATCAGCCCCGAGGATGTGACGGCCCTTGAAACCTGGTTTGGCCAGCAGCTCGGCCCCTTGTTCGAAGTCGTGGAGAAAGAAAGACCCAGGCTCCTGATTGGGGCCTCGGGGACCTTCGATACCATTGCAGAACTGCGGGCGCACCGAAAGAAACTGATCCCCGACGGGAACTACGGCAGAGCCATCCCCCTGAAAGACTTTGCCGAGATCCACGAGGCCCTCCTGAAATCGACCGCCGAAAGCCGCAGGGCCATGCCGGGGATGGAGCCGGTACGGGTGGAAATGATCGTGCTGGCCTCGGTCTTTGTCTCCTACGTCCTCAGGGTTTGCCGGATCGGGGAACTTCACCACTCGGCCTTTGCGCTGAAAGAAGGCGTGATTTCGGAACTGACAGGCTTCTAGTGCCGGGGGCCGATAGCTACACTTTTTTGCTAGCTTTGCACTATGGCAAACATCCTTGTAATCGACGACGAAAGGAGCATCAGGAATACCCTGAAGGAAATCCTTGAATACGAGAAGTTCAATGTGGACTTGGCCGAGCACGGGGCCGAAGGACTGGAGAAATATAAGAAAGGAAGCTACGACATCGTACTCTGCGACATCAAGATGCCCGAAATGGATGGCACCGAGGTCCTGGAAAAACTCGTGGCCGAAGGAGACGATGCCCAGATCATTATGATCTCGGGCCACGGAAACATCGACACGGCTGTGGATGCCATCAAAAAGGGCGCATTTGATTTCATCGAGAAGCCCCTCGATCTGAATCGCCTCTTGATCACCATCCGGAATGCCCTCGACAAAACCAGCCTTATTACCCAAACGAAAGTGCTCAAGAAGAAGGTCCGAAAGGGCTACGAGATGGTTGGAGAGTCGAAAGCCATTGGCAAGGTAAAGGACATCGTGGACAAGGTAGCCCCAACCGATGCCAGAGTCCTGATTACCGGTGAAAACGGCACGGGAAAAGAATTGGTAGCCAGAGCGCTGCACGAGCAATCGTCGCGTGCCCAGGCCCCCTTCATTGAGGTCAACTGCGCCGCCATCCCCTCCGAACTCATCGAAAGTGAGCTCTTCGGGCATGAAAAAGGGGCCTTTACCTCGGCCGTCAAACAACGCAAGGGTAAGTTCGAACAGGCCGACGGGGGCACCATCTTCCTTGACGAGATTGGCGACATGAGCCTCCCGGCACAGGCCAAGGTACTGCGTGCCCTGCAGGAGAATAAGATCTCCAGGGTGGGCAGCGACAAGGACATTCAGGTGAATGTCCGGGTACTGGCCGCCACCAACAAAAACCTGAAGGAAGAAATCGAAGCCAGTCATTTTCGGGAGGACCTCTATCACCGGCTGAGTGTGATCCTGATCCATGTGCCCTCCCTCAACGAACGCCTCGGGGACATCCCCCTGCTGGCCGATCATTTTAACGGCCTCATCTGCGAAGAATACGGAACCCCGCCAAGGACGATCAGCGATGAAGCCATTGCCGAACTACAGAAGATCAAATGGACGGGAAATATCCGGGAATTCCGAAATGTACTTGAGCGCCTGATCATCCTCTGCGAAAAGGAAATCACCGGCAAGGACGTAAAGACCTATGCCATGCCCATTTCCAATACCTGAGGCCATCATTCGG
>PDWJ01000074.1_pt1 | contig 131409 bp, 112 predicted proteins | sample 1430881 | NCBI WGS metagenome assembly PDWJ01 (sample SAMN01162460, study PRJNA174530) | Oral metagenome, whole genome shotgun sequencing project. | biome: Marine environment; feature: Marine mammal; material: Swab sample of the gingival sulcus; isolation source: swab sample of gingival sulcus... | reverse complement strand
GGTACCTCCGTTAAGGGGAAGATCGTTATGCTGAAGCCTTTCAACTACAGTATAACATGAGCTAGTTAACCCTACCGGACATACGCCCTAATCGGAAATTCAATACAATTATCCCTACCAGAGCGCTTCTCCTCTTGCCAGAAAAGAAAGAATGGATATGAAAGGAGGCCACACTCGCACCTGGAATCGCTGCGGTGGGAGCTTTTGTCTCTTCCACTTTCTCACAAGACTGCTCTCTTTTTCCTTTGCTCACCAGGCGCAGGCAGGGTATAGAGCAAGAAGCACTTGATGGGATACTCTTAAAAAAATACTCAATGACCCCTGGAGGTTGTTTTGCAAGAGCAATCAAAAACAAACTCCTGCCGCTTTTGTGGCAGCGAAACATGTGATCGATCAGAGAACCTGGAAGCCATTTGCTCATCCTGTGAGAAAGTGCGAAACACCGTCCAAAAACGACCGGAGATAATAAAAAAACTCTGGCAGGAGTACCAAGACGAGCCTCTCCTGATCAAGCAGCAACAAAGCACCATCGATATAGAGATGGAACTCCCAGAGGTGCTCGATGGGAAACGCTACAGAGCCATTGACCGTGAAGATAACAAGTGGTACCTCTCCGTGAGCGAGATTGACGGCAGACCTGTTGAAATTTTTGCGTCAACGGCATTTGACCGGGACCATCAACTGCAGTCACGGATCTCCAACCTGACCACCATCACCAGGCTGATTTCCCTGATCTTAAGGCATGTCGTGCTGGGAGAACGCTTGACGCTGGAAAAATGCCTGAAACAAATTCAACGGAGTTCACGCCAACAAAACGACCTGCCAGACATGTTAAATGGTGTCTTGAGTAAATATGCAGACACACCACTTGGAGGCAAGGGAACACAATCTGCCGATGACTGTTGACAGGGAGACAGGGCTTGAATCCGTCATCCTGTCTCATCCGGCCATAACAGTTGCCAACAGGAGGAAGACACCCGCAATTATTGGGCAGAACGGACTTTTTCCATAAATGGATCAACCTCTATGATAAAACGTTCGTGGGTGCCCTCACCGATCCGCCCCCTTTCATCCTCTGCCTGGACTTCAAAAACCAGCCGACGACGGTCTCTTTCGATCAGTTTTGAGGTACACGTCACCCGCCCACCAATAGGCGTCGCCCGGGTATGGGTTAAGGCAAGCCTGGTTCCTACAGTTCCATAGCCCTCAGGCAAGAAGGGCAGGATAGAGAGCAGGCAGGTTTTCTCCATCAGGGCCGCCATGGCAGGAGTTGCATAGACCTCAACCAAACCGCTGCCGAAACTGGCTGCGGTATCTTGATACGTTACAACCTGTGCCTCTTTTCCTTCCTGTCCCAAAGGAATCTCGCAATGCATCCTCGCACCTCATCGTCTCTCACCTGGATGTCCCATCCACTCAGGCGACGCCATCTTTGGCAGTGTTTTGACAGCACATAGGGGGTACTGTCGGTGTCTTCGCCCCTCTATAGCCCGAATTGCTCATCAGCTCAGATGCTGCCAGATTCGAGACTTTTTGGCGCCTCATTCTACTTGGGCATATGGGTTACCAAAACAGTGGCGAAGATGATATCAAAGGGCTGAACTTTAAGGCCGATTGGGTCGAAATGTGCGACCGCTCACGGATAGCACAGACAGGTATTTTATGGCCTTTCTGCTCAAGTAAAACAAAAGAATCATGAGAAACCCGGACTCGTTATCGTTACAAACTTTGCATCTGCCGGGGCTTGAGCTGAGGAGAAATTCAGACTCAGCAATGCATAATAAAAAAAGCGTGGATATGTCCACCGCATATCCACGCTTATCCTTTCGCAATGGAGAAAAAACTGGTTATACTCCTAGACACTCCATCTATTGATCCGCCGGGATATGCGTATCATCAGGCCGCTTGAGCATAAGTGCAATAATAACGGAAACAACCAGCAATGCTGCTGACAGATAAAAGGCCATGTTTAAGCTGCCGGTTCTATCCTGGATTGTGCCGGCCAAGCGGGGCATAAATGCGCCGAGCCCCCAACCAAAGAAAACAACGCCAAAATTCATCCCAAGATTTTTAGGCCCGAAAAAGTCTGCGATAAAGGACGGCATCAGGGAAAGCAGACCCCCATATTGCCAGTATCCAATACCCACGGCCAGAAAGAGGAGAAAAATATTCTGGGAACTCATTATAAAAGGCATGCAGGCTAAGGCGATCGCTGCCAATCCGTTATTCAAGGCATAGGCTTTCATTCGGCTCCAGCCATCGGAATAAATGCCGGTGCAAGGTCGTCCGGCCGCATTCATTAGCCCTCCGTAGGACGCCAGAATCCAACCGTTGGCAGCCAGGAAAGGGATGGCTTTGGAGGTTTTGGCCAGCATACCGGCAGCCTTGCCGATAATGAGCAGTCCGGACTGGGTTGCCAGAATGAACATAATAAGCAGCATCCAGTACTGCGGGGTCTTGATCATTTGCTGCCACTGCCAGTTCTTGTTGGTTGCAACTGCCACTTTGGGTGCGATTGCGCCCTCTTTAACGGCAGCCGCTGGCGGCGTATACCCTTCAGGGGGGGTCAACAGAAGCTGACCGGCCACAATAACGACCACGGCAAAGAAAATCCCCAGCGCGATAAAACTGCCGGTGATACCGTATTTATCGATCAAAAAACGGGCAAGAGGAGCAATATAGATGGCCGCGCCACCATACCCCATAACCACAAGTCCTGCGATCAGGCCGCGGCGATGGGGACCAAACCAGGCCAGAGCCGCTGGAGTCGGAGAGGCGTAGCCGATACCCATGGCGGCCCCGCCCAGGATGCCAAATCCAATGATAAGCCCAGTATAACTTTTCATCAGACCGGCAACGATACAGCCGACAACAAGCAGCAGACCGCCCAGGGTCGCCCCAAATTTCGGTCCAAAAGCATCGCGAATTTTCCCCCCCGGGATCATGGTCAGAGCAAAGAAAATGACAGAGATGGAAAATGGTGTGGATGCCTGCGCGTTGGTCAGATAGGTCCAGCCGGTATTCACGCCGTCCATGGCCTGACCTGCAAGTTCCGGGTTGACGAGAGACTTGCTCCAGACACTCCAGGCATAGAGAATGCCCAGACAGGCATTAATCGCTGTACCCGCGAAAGTGGTTATCCAGGCTTGTACAGGCACTTTGTCTTGACTCATAAACTACCTCCCCCTTCGTAATGATTCACTATTGTAAATGGCATGAAGATTTTTCTTCATCCCTCTGGTGGACAACGTAATCAATACACCCCTGCTTCCTTAAAAAAACAATTGAAGCCCATATGTTGTACCAGCCTGGGCCAAGCGAGTCAAGAACTAATACCGACGAGGCTCCCCTGGGCAAGGGCTCCAGGCCCGGACTGCTCATCAGTAAGATTTAGAGAGCTCGATGAAATGCGCACCCAAGCTCAGTTCGGGTTCAAGCAGGTTGCAGAAAAAAGGTGGCGAGCACACCCTTTGCCCCCAGGGGAGTTTTGTACCAAGGGCACAAAACGTTTCCCAGTAGCTCTTTCTCCCCAGACCCCTTATCGGCAAACAGATTGAATCAAACAGCAGCATACGCCTCCCCCACCGAGATACCTTTAGGCCACCAGGTCAACCTGCTGTATAGTTCCCGCCGTGCCATTTTCACGCAGGAAGAGACCAGTGCTCCGTATTTCTCCCTGCAGCACATTGGTTTCGTCTTTTAAGGAGAAAGGAGTTGCGACATTACCCAGGTACACAGCACCAATGCCTTGCGCCCCTAAAGCAGTCAGCTGATCATGGCCGGCACTGTCCTTTGTCCAGATTTGCAGCCTGTCATAGATAGCATCCTGTTCATCAATCCAGGCGTTACCATCCTGGTCGTATGCTGCCAGCTCAGCAAAACCATTGCCGGTGAGAGCGCCGAACAGTTCGCTACCGTCGTTTACAACCCCATCCCCGTTCCTGTCCAGTGCCAAAAAACCGGAACCGGGCTTAACAAAGGCTATTTGGTCTTCCTGACCATCAGCATCAATATCAAAGAAAAAGCTGCGTTGTGTCAACTCGGCTGCTGTTCCGGAAAAATGCACCACAAGGGGGTCTTTCAGGACCTGGCCGGCCTCAACCTGAACCTCAGCAGACTCAAAGAATTCTCTGCTCATTTGAAGCGATAGATCAATATCTATCTCCTGTCCATCTCCTGTCTGAACCGTGCCCCTGGCCTGAAAGGCGGTCTTTTCTGCCTCATAATAGCTGTAGCTGTACTGGTACAGCATCCCCCAGTCATCGCCTTCCTCTGACCCCTGTTCTGCTATGGGAACGCTTGGGTTCTGGCCAGTGCCCGCTCCTGTTTGGGTGACGACTTCTTGTGGGCTGCGCAGGCTGAATTCAACCCCCAATATTGTTTCCATCAGGGCCTTCAAAAGACGAATATTCAGCTCATCAACGGGCTCTATATCGCCAAGTTCCGGCAAGGAGACCAGTTGCTGTCGGCCTTTTTGAGCAACCTCACTCAAGGCCACAGTATCCTGCAAAGCCTGCATGACGGTATCGCCTGCCTGCGCATTGCTTTCTGGCGGATGTTCTGCACGAGCCCCCTGCGCTCCAGATCGAATTTCCAGAGTTTCGCGCTCCTGTGTTTGTATTTCCTGGTGGTGGGTACTGCTGAGAAGAAATGAAGACTGAACGATTTTCATAAGACCCTCCCTGGCCGTTGTGAAAACAGTGACTTGAGAAGAAAAAAGAGACAAAGATGCAACATGCTGCTTATCTCTTCCTTGGCTGCGGCACTGTATACTCATCCTTGGGTGCACAGTTGCTGTGGTTTCTTATCGGTTCATTCATGGGAAACCTTAAGCCGCGCAAGACAGCGATCTTGTCTCATTGAGAAAAATCCCCCCGGCTTTTCATCAACGCCCTTGCCCAATCCACCTTGTCGTCCCATACCTCCGTTTGGATGACAATCACAACCATCTGTTTTCCTGTCTTTTTTCAAAGACGACAAAATGTTCATGAGGCATTGAGGGTAAAAAAGCCTTATCCTGCCGCCTGTTCCTGTCGATAGTATTCCATGGAGCTAACGAGCCAACAGAAGAGTGGGACATGCCGAGCAGGTCTGTACGCAAAGAGTTTGCCTGAGGGAGGCCATCCTCAAGAAAGGAGCATCTGGATGGCTGCCGACTACCACACTGCATTCACAGCGCCACCCTTGGACATGGCGAATGTACTGGACAGGAACCGAGCGCCACAATCAGTGCATTGGTCCATTGCCTGGTCGGATGTTATGATGACCATGTTTATCCTCTTTCTGACCCTGTTTGTCTATCAGTTGGCTCAACGGGAATTTCTTGCACCCGACAAGGGCCTCGTGCTTGCCGGGTCCGTTCTTTCAGTGCCGCCGAAAACAGACCCCTTCGCCACTCCTTTTCACCCGATTTCCCCCCAGCTGTCCAGACACAAGGCTGACAGACTCAAGCTGCTGGTGGGGGAGGAAGAAAAAACGCCGGACGACCTTGTGCCCTCTGTGCAGCCCCAGGAAAACTCCACCCCAGAACAGAGACAGCTCGCAGCCAACATCCTGCAATCACAAAAAAAGCAAAATAACAGTATCAGGAAACAAGCTGTACGTCCACCCATACAGGTCACCTCCCAAAGAGCAGGGACTGCTGCTGAAAAGCCCACGCTGCCCAAGCAGGAAAAAGAAATTATAACAGAGATATACGATCTTTCCCGGCTGATTGTTGGGGAAGAAAAGCTTGACAGGTTTGCCGCCATCGAGCTGATACCTGACAAAGCCATGCGCATTGTGCTCACCGGAGACCTTCTTTTTGCAACAGGCGAAACAAAACTGACCCCATCAGCAAAACAATCCCTTGGGAAGCTCTCCCCCTTCATAGCCCGGACCCCCTACATGATCAACGTGGTGGGGCACACGGACGCCACCCCCATGCACTCCGCACAATACCCCACCAACTGGGAGCTCTCTGTGGCCAGAGCCAGTACGGTGGCCAGATTTCTCATCCAAGAAATGGGCGTGCCAGGGTCACAGATTGTTGTCTCAGGATTCAGCTCCTTTCGGCCCGTACGACCCAATACCAACGAAGAAAACATGCGAGCCAACAGAAGAGTGGAAATTATCCTCTCCCGGGATTTACCTCCGGTGATGGCGGCGGATCAGATCTGACATCCAGGCTTTATGAACATGGGGACTTGTTTGAAAAAAAAGAGGCCCAAATGGACCAAGAGGCCTACGAGCAGCCTCTGCCCTGGTCAGACTGTTTCCAGCATGTCGCCCGGGACGCCCTCCCCGGCAGCCTTTGGGCAACACAGCGGCCCAGGTCCATTGCGTTACCCCACAACAACCTTCTCTCAAACCGTCTGGATTGTCGAGAAATCCGGGCCAAACTCTTCATGCCAGCAGATTGTACTATGAAACGATTGAACCTTCTCGGCCTTCTTCTTTGTCTCGCCGTTTTCATAACGGGTTTTATCCTCAATGGGCATGTAAGCCTGTACTTGAACATTTCCGGCCTGCTTATTGTTGTTGGCGGCACTCTGACGGCCGCCATAGTGAGTTTTCGCCTGCACCGTTTGAAGATTGTCGTCCGGGTGGTTCGCGCTTCCTTTGCACACCGTAGAATATCGGAGACCGAGATCGTCGATATCCTGATCAACCTGGCCGTTAAATCACGGGCAGAAGGAATACTCTCCCTGCAGGATGATGAAAATGAAACCTCCATACTCTTTCTCAGAAGAGGACTGGGATGCCTGGTGGATAACTATGAACCACACCAGATCCGCGATATTCTCAGCACGGAAATGTATTTTTTTACAATGCGCCGGGAAGACAGCGAACGAGTACTGCGAACCATGGCTGACTATCTTCCGGCCTTTGGCATCATCGGCTCTGTTGTCGGTCTTATTTCCATGCTCGGCGGCATCGGGGACACCTCGGTTATACTGCGTACCGTGCCTGTTGCATTGACTTCAACCCTGTATGGCCTTATCCTGGCAAACTTTTTTTTCATCCCCTTTGCTTCTGCTCTCAGAGAACGGACCAACCATGAGCTGCTCCTGCAGAAGATCATCCTTGAAGGTATTGTTGCCATTGCAAGCGAACTGAACCCAACCCTCCTGAAAACAAAACTCCTCTCCTTCCTGACCCCTTCCGCGAGAAAAGGTGACCTGGTTCCCCTGGCAAAAATCGGCGCCCGATTCAACATCCCGATCCATCGGCCGCCAACACCGCCTGAGAGGACGGGGTCGGAGTTTTCCCGAGAAGTTCATAGCCAAACGGCTCATTACATGGCATAGTAGAGGGCATGCATCGTCTTTTCCAATACGATGCATGCGCCACAATCAGGCTCGCCCTACCGTCCTGCGGGATGTTCAGAAAGAGTACAGACCAGATCGTAGCCTATGCGCTTCTTTACCGCGCCGGTATGCGATACCTGGATCGTACGGATACGACGTATAGACCAAGTACGTCACCACTGGGCATCTGTACTCTGAGTGTGCAAGGACAAGGGGCTTGCTAAGCCTTTTTCACCCTTACCCGGTACTCTATCCCCATGAGCGCACCATTTGTTCACTTGCATGTCCACAGCCATTTTTCCATGCTGGATGGCGCCATTCGCCTGGATGACCTGATCGACAAAGCGAAAGAATTTGACATGCCGGCCGTATCTCTGACTGACCACGGGGCCATGTACGGGGCTCTGCAGTTTTATGAAAAAGCGCACGATGCAGGTATTAAGCCCCTGGTTGGCTGCGAATTGTATGTCTCGGAAAAGGATATGCTCCAACATGACCGCCTGGCAGGGCATAACTTCCATCTCATAGCCCTTGCCATGAACGAGACAGGGTATCGCAACCTGATGAAGCTCACCTCCCTGGCGCAGACAAAAGGGTTTTACTATAAACCACGCATCGATACCCCAACCCTGTTTCAACACCACGAAGGTCTGATCATACTCACGGCCTGTCTGCACGGAGAAATACCATATCGTATCGTCCATAACGATCCACAAGCGGCCAGGGCAAAGGCCATGGCCTATAAAGAAGTGTTTGGAGACCGTTTTTATCTGGAACTGCAGGAAAACGGCATCCCGGAACAGGCAATCGCCAACAAAGGGCTCATGGAATTGTCCGAGGAGCTGGATATCAAGCTGGTGGCGACCAATGACTGCCATTACCTGACCGCCGAAGAAGCGTATGCCCACGAGGTGCTGCTCTCCATTCAAACCGGTACAACCATTAACGATCCCAACCGGTTTCGCTTTCCAACCAAAGAATTGTACTTCAAATCAGCAGAGGAAATAGGCAGGCAGTTCACCTACTGTCCCCAAGCCCTAAGCAACACCCTGGAAGTGGCGGAACGATGTGATTTGCAGTTGCAGTTCGGCCAAAACTATTTCCCCATCTTTCCAGTTCCTGCAGGTCAGACCCTGGACTCCTTGTTTGAACAGGGATGCCGAGAGGGGCTTAGGGAGAGGCTGAATCACCTTGGGGGAAGACAGGCAGTCAGTGCAGAGTTGCAACAGACCTACATTGATCGCTTGGAGATGGAAATTCAGGTCATCAAGGAAATGGGGTTCTCTGGCTACTTCCTCATTGTGGCTGACTTTATTACCTGGGCCAAGGAACATGCCATTCCAGTGGGTCCCGGCCGGGGATCAGGCGCAGGAAGTCTGGCGGCATATTGTCTGAAAATCACTGATATAGATCCCATACCCTACGGGCTCATCTTTGAACGTTTTCTCAACGTGGAACGTGTATCCATGCCTGACTTTGATGTGGATTTCTGTAAAGAACGCCGGGACGAAGTCATTGATTATGTTCGAGGTAAGTATGGGGGGGATGCCCATGTCGCCCAAATTGTCGCCTATGGTTCCATGAAAGCCAGAGCCGTACTCCGCGATGTGGGGCGAGTACTTGAAATTCCCCTTCCTGTGGTAGATAAGGTGGCCAAACTTGTTCCCGATGAGCTGAAAATCACGCTAAAAAAAGCCATCGAAAAGGAACCCAGGCTGCGGGAAGCCATGCAGGATGATACCATCCGTGAGCTGTTGACAGTCGCCAAATCGCTGGAAGGACTCTCCAGACATAAGACCACCCATGCCGCCGGCGTAGTCATCTCGCCGACTCCCATGGTGGATTACCTGCCTGTCTGTATGGGGCCAAACAAGGAGATCCTCACCCAGTATGACATGAAGTACACCGAGAAAACCGGGCTTATCAAATTCGATTTTCTCGGACTGAAGACCTTAACTGTCATTGACCGAGCCCTGAAACTGATCAAGTTCGATCTGGGCAAAGAGATAGATTTAAGCACGATTCCCATGGATGACCCCAAGAGCTATGATCTGCTCAGCCGGGGGGACAGTCTCGGGGTCTTTCAACTGGAAAGCGAGGGCATGCAGGAGCTCTTGATCAAAATGCAGCCAGAACAGTTCACCGATCTCATCGCCCTGGTCGCACTGTACCGCCCCGGGCCCCTGGAGTCAGGGATGGTCGACGCCTTTGTGGAGACCAAACATGGGCGTAGACCACCCGACTACCCCCTGCCTCAGATTAAATCCGTTCTCGAGGAGACCTATGGGGTCATTGTCTACCAGGAACAGGTCATGAAAATATCGAACATCCTGGCAGGATACAGTCTGGGCGATGCCGACATTCTCCGCCGGGCCATGGGTAAAAAGATCCCCAAGGTCATGGAGGAGGAACGAGAAAAATTCATGGCCGGAGCCAGGAAGCTGCATGTCCCTGAAGACAAAGCCAAATATATCTTTGATCTCATGGCCAAATTTGCCGGATACGGTTTCAACAAATCGCACTCTGCAGCCTATGCCCTGATCGCCTATCAGACGGCATTTCTTAAAGCCCATTATCCCTCACAGTTCTTTGCCGCCCTGCTCAGCTGCGACGTGGACAATACCGACAAGGTTGTCAAATACATCAACGAATGCCGCACCCAAAACATTGACGTCCTGCCCCCGGATATCAACGAATCCTACAATGACTTCACGGTTATCAATGACCGCATCCGCTTCGGCTTGGCCGCAGTAAAAAATGTCGGTGGCGCCGCGCTGGAATTTATCCTGGCAGACCGCAAAAAAAATGGCGCTTTTACCTCATTTTCCGACTTCTGTACCCGTCTCGACACCACAAAGGTTAACCGCAAGGTCATAGAAAGTCTTATCAAAGCTGGAGCTTTTGACTCCATGGGGGGAAAACGCGCTCAGTTCATGGCAATCCTTGACCAGGCCCTGGACAGGGCCAAAGCCATACAACGTGACCGGCTCAGCGGTCAGATGAGCCTTTTTTCACTGGAAGGAGCAGTACCAGACCGTGTTCAGCCTGATACCATTCAACTGCCGACCATGGATGAGTGGCCTGACCTGGAACGGCTTGCATATGAAAAGGAAACCATTGGCTTTTTCCTTACCGGACACCCTTTGGAAGGAGTGAACCAGAACTTGATGCTGGTTGCCGACTCAGCCATTGATCAGTCAGAAAACTGGCATGATGGTCAGGCCATCCGCATTGGTGGTCTGGTGAACAGCTACAAAGAACATCGCTCCAAAAAGGGCGATCCCATGGCCTTTCTTTCTGTGGAGGACATGACAGGTAAGATTGAGGTGGTGGTTTTTCCCTCCACCTTTGCAGAATGTGCCGAACTGTTGCGCAGTGAGCAACCACTCATCGTGTCCGGCGAGGTCCAGATCAGTGAGAGAGGGGCAAAAATTATTGCCCAGAGTGTGCACCAGCTGAATGACGCCATGGAGCAGTATACGGAAAAAGCACGGATTATCCTTCAGGCGCACGCCACATCACGCCAACACATGGGACAACTCAAGGAACTGCTCTACCAATACCATGGTGCAACACCCTTGAACCTGACCCTGCACTTTGACGGCAGAGGCGAAGTGGATATTGAAATCCTCAAAGACCTGACCATCCGGGCCTGTCCGCAGTTCTTCCATGAGGTCACCCAGCTCTGCGGCAGTTCAGCCCTGCAGCTCCAAATGCGGGCAGCACGAGCAACACGGGGTACAGGCAATGGCCGATACAGACATCAGCAGACAACACAGTAAAAGCCTGGAAAAAAGGAGCCGCTACCCAGAAACATGATGAACATCTCTCTTGGGTATGGCTCCCTGATCCGAACGTGAAGCCGGCCTTATCTTCGGCAGTCTTGTGGTCACACCTATACCCAAGTACAATGTGTTGCCCAAAACTCCCGAACCTGGCACCACCTGAACAAATCCGGGTTAGAGGATATACCGGCTCAAGTCTTCATTCTCACATATACTCTTGAGCTGTGTGCGTACGTACTCGGCAGTGACTGTGAACGTAAGTTCTTCTCGATCCGTGGCATCAAAAGATACCTCGTCCAGTACCCGTTCCATGATGGTATGCAGTCGGCGGGCGCCGATATCCTCTGTTTTCTGATTCACCTGAACCGCTATTCTTGCCATTTCCCGTATTGCGTCTTCGGTAAAGTGCAGATCAATATCTTCCGTGGCCAATAAAGCCCTGTACTGTCTTACCAGGGCATTCCGGGGTTCGGTAAGAATACGGAAAAAGTCCTCCTCACCCAGGGCGTTGAGACTGACCCGAATGGGAAAGCGCCCCTGCAGTTCGGGTGCGAGGTCTGAGGGTTTACACAGGTGAAAGGCACCGCTGGCAATAAAGAGGATATGATCCGTTTTCACTGGTCCGTATTTGGTGGTTACCGTCGCACCCTCGACAATGGGCAGCAGATCCCGTTGCACCCCCTCGCGGGAGACCTCGGGTGAACCGGTGTTCTGGCCGCTACGGGAGGCAATCTTGTCTATTTCATCAAGAAAAATAATCCCGGACTGCTCTGTTCGCCGGATGGCTTGTTCAACCACACTCTCGTTATCCACCAGGCTCTCAACCTCTTCTTTTTGCAAAGCTTCCAATGCCTGGGGCACTTTCATCTTCTTGGACTGTTTCTTTTTAGGAAAAAACTTGGAAAAGGCATCCTGCAGGGAATTCTGCATATCTTCAACGCCCGATGCCGAGAAGACTTCTATCATGGGTGCAGGGGCCGAGGCGGCGATATCAAGTTCCACTTCACGATTATCAAGGCGCCCATCTCTGAGCATATCACGAAACCGTTGCCTGGTAGTGGGGGGGGCTTTTTCTGCCGTCTCCTCTGGACCATAGCCCAGAGGAATCACATCAGGATGCGCCTCATGGGTTTGCTGAGAAGCAGGATAGGCAGGGGGGGTGTGCGGCAGCAGCAGGTCCAGCAGCCGCTCTTCGGCTCTCTTGGCAGCCAATTCCTCTACCCCCTGTTCCGCTTCCTTGGTCACCATGTTCACGGCGAGCTGCGTCAGGTCACGAACCATGGATTCCACATCCCGACCGACATACCCGACTTCCGTGAACTTGGAGGCTTCAACTTTAATAAACGGGCTTTGCGCGAGATGGGCCAGGCGGCGGGCGATCTCGGTTTTCCCCACGCCCGTTGGCCCCATCATAATAATGTTCTTCGGTGCGATCTCTTCCCGCAGAGGTGATTCGACCTGCTGACGACGCCACCGATTTCGCAGGGCTATGGCAACGGATCGTTTGGCTTCCGCCTGCCCGATGATGTAACGGTCGAGTTCCGCAACGGTTTCTCTGGGGGTCAATGAATTAATGGCATGCATCGTGAATGGTTTCGACTAGAATGTTTGAGTTGGTATACACACAGATGGAACCCGCTATTTCCAAAGATCTACGGGCTATTTCAGTGCCGCTGAGGTCGCTGTGATCGACCAGTGCTATGGCCGCAGCCTGGGCATAGGGACCGCCAGAGCCGATGGCCAAAATACCATTGTCTGATTCAATCACATCACCTGTTCCAGAGAGCAGCAGTGAGTATTGTCTGTCTACGGCAACCAGCATGGCTTCCAGTCGCCTGAGCATTTTATCCATACGCCAATCCTTGGCCAGTTCAACCGCTGCCCGCATCAGGTTGCCGTTATACTGCTCCAGCTTTCCCTCCAATCTGTCATAGAGGGTAAACGCATCAGCCGTGGACCCTGCAAAACCGGTTATCACCTGGTCGTGGTAGAGCCTTCGCACCTTCCGTCCCTGATGCTTGATCACCGTGGCGCCCAAGGTCACCTGCCCGTCACCGGCAACCACCACCTCACCCTTGTGACGCAGGGCCAATATTGTTGTAGAACGTATTGTTTTCATGAATGTCTCTGTACAGCAAAAAGAAAAAAGTTTTAATGCTGGATGATAGTAAGCATTGGCGGCCCCAGGGTCAATAGGACCAAGTGAATAAGGCCACACCTCAGGGTTCTGATCCGGTCACCTGCTTTTGTGCCTGAGGATGGGCCTGATCATACACCCGGCTGAGGTGTTCCACATCAACATGGGTGTATTTTTGAGTGGTCGACAGGCTGACGTGCCCCAGGAGTTCTTGCACGGTCCGCAGGTCAGCCCCCATCTCCAGGAGGTGGGTGGCAAAGGAGTGGCGCAGGGCGTGGGGGGTGACCCCGGTCAGGATACCCGCTCTTTCCCCGTATCGACTGACAATCCGCTCCACACTCCGTACACTCAGGCGGCCACCTCTGACATTGAGAAACATGGCATCCCGGTCGACCTTGTTCCCCTGAGCCGTTCGGGCAAGAAGAACTCGCTCGCGACCACCCATGTAGGTGGCGAGGGCCTCTCCGGCAACCGCACCAAAAGGGACGATCCGCTCTTTGCGGCCCTTTCCCCTCAGCCGAACCATGCCATCGCTGAGATCATAATCCGCCACATTGCTGCCGACCAATTCAGAAACACGCATGCCGGTCGAATAGAGCATCTCCATGATCGCCTGATCTCGATGCATACAACTATCCTGACTATTGGGGGCATCCAGCAGGGCAAAAACTTCGTCTACAGTTAAAAATCGGGGTATGTATCTGGTCAAGCGTGGATTGACGATCTGTTCCAGGGGGTCCTCAGAAACTTGACCTTCTTGGCGCAGATAGCGAAAAAAAGTCCGTAACGAGGACAATTTGCGGGCTATGGTCGCACTGGAATTGTGGCCATACAAAGAGGCCACGAACCCGCCAATTTCTTTGGAACCAACGGCCCTGACATCTCGCGGCTTTCCACAATAGACATACAGTTCCCGTACATCAGCCTGATACCCGGCAATGGTATGCGGCGAATATCCTTTCTGGACCTGCAGCCAAAGAATGAAGTGTTCTATAATCTCAATCATCATCAAACAGCTATTGAAACGAGCGGCTTATATGTTTAAAGTACAAGGTTACCTGCATCCTTGCAGGAGAGCAAGAAAGATTAACCCGCAGATGGGAAAGGGCAGAAAACCACCATGGCTCAAAAAAACTTTGAAAGCGCACTGGCCAAGCTGGAACAAATCACGGAAGAACTGGAAGCCGGTGATTTAACCTTGGAGTCAAGCCTGAAGAAGTTCGACGAAGGCATACAACTCGTCCGCTTCTGCAACAGCAAGCTGGAAGATGCCAAGAGTAAGGTCGAACTCCTGCTGCAAAAGGATGGGACCGCTACAACCATTCCTTTTCATGAGGAACCAGGTGATTAAACAGTATCTCCAAGAAAAGAAATCAATCGTCGAAACCGCACTCAAAGCATACATGTGGCCGGTCGAAGGTCCCTTTGCCGCCCACATAGAAGCCATGCGCTACAGCCTGTTCGTCGGCGGCAAACGGATACGGCCCATACTTTGCCTGGCCGGGGCAGAGGCTGTGGGGGAAGACCGCCGACTGGCAGAGATGGCCCTACCCGTCGCCTGTGCCCTGGAATGTATACATACCTACTCCCTTATCCATGACGACCTACCAGCCATGGACAATGACGATCTACGCCGGGGCAAACCAACCAATCACGTCGTTTACGGCGAAGCGGAGGCAATCCTGGCAGGCGACGGCCTGCTCACCTTTGCCTTTGATCTGTTAAGCAGGCCTGCATCCACGCAATTGTCCCCGGAAATACGGCTTGCAATCATCCATTGCATTGCCCGGGCTGCGGGCCCTGTCGGCATGGTTGGTGGACAGGCCCTGGATATCGCTCATGAGGGGAAGGAGGTTCCCTATGATGCCCTGAAAACCATGCACAAGAGTAAAACCGGGGCCCTGATAACCGCCTCGGTTCTCTGTGGCGGCCTGGTGGCAGGTGCCACCACAAAGCAGCAGGAAGCCTTGACCGCCTATGGCGACAATATCGGTCTCGCCTTTCAAATTGCCGACGACATCCTGGATATTGCCTCCACCACAGAAGAGCTTGGCAAACCTGTGGGCAGCGACCTTTCGGCACAGAAGGTCACCTATCCAGCCCTTTTCGGGCTGGATAGGTCTCAACACCTGGCCAAAGAAGCAGTGGACAAAGCCCTTGCTGCACTCACCTGTTTTAATCACTTTGCAGAGCCTCTCCGGGCTCTGGCAGTTTACATTATTGAGCGGAAGAATTAATATGTTATTGATGGACCCCCAATTGAGCCAGCAGGATACAATTCTTGAGGCTATAACATCACCGGATGATCTACGCAAACTCAATTTCAGGGAGTTGTTGACCCTTGCCAGGGAACTGCGTGCTACTATCATTAGCACGGTTGCGGAAACCGGGGGACACCTTGCTCCAAGCCTGGGCGTGGTTGAACTGACCATGGCCCTCCACTATGTCTTCAACACCCCCCAGGACAAACTCATCTGGGATGTAGGCCACCAGGCCTATGCCCATAAACTGCTGACAGGAAGAAAAAAACAGTTCTCCACTCTTCGGCGGCAGGGCGGGATGAGCGGGTTTCCCAAACGTTCTGAAAGCGAGTACGACCATGTGGAAACCGGACACAGTTCCACCTCCATATCCTACAGCCTGGGTATGGCCACGGCCAGGGAACTGCTGGGCGATAACGGCAGGACCATTGCCGTTATCGGGGATGGGTCCATGACCGCAGGCATGGCTTTTGAGGCCCTGAATCATGCCGGTGACCTGGATAAAAATCTTATTGTTATCCTCAACGACAATGAGATGTCGATCTCTGAGAATGTTGGCGCCATGTCCAGCTTCCTGAGCAGAAAAATGACCAGCAAGACCATCAGACGCCTGCGCGACCACATCGAGGAACGGCTGTTGGCCTTAAGCTCTGTAGGCGAAAACATCCTCTCCGTGCTCAGAAGAAGCGAGGAAAGCCTGAAGGTTTTTCTCACCCCCGGCATTCTTTTTGAAGCCTTCAAATTTAAGTATGTCGGTCCCATCCCCGGACACGATCTTGATGCCCTAATAACAACCCTACGAAACGTGCGCGACCACGAACACCGTCCAGTACTGGTACACGTGGTTACCCAAAAAGGAAAAGGCTATAAACCCGCAGAAGAAAATCCAGGGGCCTATCACGGTGTCGGGCCCTTTGACATCGAGACCGGGCAAGCAAAACCCGCAGCGCCAGCTCCACCCTCCTATACCAAAATCTTTGGCAGCACCCTGTGTGCGCTGGCGGAGCAGGACCATAGGATTGCGGCCATCACGGCCGCCATGCCTGGCGGTACGGGGTTACAGGGATTCTCCGAACAGTTCCCCACACGCTTTTTCGATGTCGGCATAGCCGAACAACATGCTGTCACCTTTTCCGCCGGTCTCGCCCTGGAAGGCATGCGGCCTGTTTTTGCGGTGTATTCGTCTTTTATGCAGCGAGCTTTGGATCAACTTATCCATGATGTCTGCCTACCCAACCTGCCCGTTGTCATAGCCCTTGACAGAAGCGGTGTTGTGGGGGCCGACGGCCCCACCCATCACGGAGTTTTTGACCTGGCGCTCCTCAGTTCTGTACCCAACTTAACCATCATGGCGCCTGGTGATGAAAATGAACTGCGACACATGCTCTGCACGGCTGTCAACCACCAGGGACCGGTAGTTCTGCGCTATCCGCGCGGCAAGGGGGTTGGTGTCAGCCTGGATCAGGAAATAGGTGTGCTGGAATACGGCAAGGGGATATTGCTGCAAAGCGGCGAGGATCTTCTGCTCCTGCCGGCGGGGAACAGGGTACACCCCGCCCTGGAAGCAGCAAGGGAATTGGAAAAACAGGGCATCCAGGCCGCTGTTATCAATCCCCGTTTCCTCAAACCGTTGGACAAAGATCTGATCGTGACCTGGGCGCGCAAAACAGGCCGGGTCATAACCATTGAAGATAACTGCGCGCAAGGGGGATTCGGCTCCGCAGTACTCCAGATGCTGGCGGCAGAGGGCCTGCATATCCCCATAACCATTCTCGGTTACCCAGATCAGTTCATGGAACATGCCTCACAGCAGGCCCTGTGGCGCACAGCAGGCATTGACACGCCGGGGATTGTTGCTGCCGCCAGGGCGCTCCTGCAGGCAAGCGGATAAACCAAGTAGGGCGTCGACTCAGGCCGCATCACCCTGGGAGGACACCGGCCCTAAAAGCCGCCCAACCTGGGGCGCCGCCTGAGTTGACATGAAATCCAAGAAAGCCGCCCCCACTCCTGCGCAGGCAGGAAAAATCAGGGATAAGCAGGGAACCAAGACATGCTCCCCAGATCAACAGTTATAATAGGCGCGATACCAATCCACAAACTTCTGAATTCCGTCTTCGATTGAGGTTTTCGGCTGAAACCCAACCGCACGAACAAGATCGTCCACATCAGCATAAGTTGCAGGCACATCTCCGTCTTGCATGGGCAAGAAGTTTTTTCTGGCCTCAATACCTAGGCACTGTTCCAGTACCTCAACATACCGCATCAATTTTTCCTTGTTGTTGTTTCCTATATTGAACACCCGCCAAGGACAATAACTGGTTGCCGGATCAGGAGTATCACAACGCCAGTCTGGGTTGGGCTGCGGTACATGATCCAATACCCGCACCACGCCTTCAATAATATCGTCGATATAGGTGAAATCCCGTTCCATATTACCGTGGTTAAAGATATTGATCGGCTCACCGGCCAACATGGCCCTGGTAAAGAGAAACAGAGCCATATCCGGTCTGCCCCAGGGACCATAAACAGTAAAAAAACGCAGACCAGTGGTCGGAATGTTAAAAAGGTGACTGTAGGTGTGCGCCATCAGCTCGTTGGCCTTTTTCGATGCGGCGTACAGAGACAGCGGATGATCCACGTTATCATGGACGGAAAAGGGCATACTGGTATTGGCGCCATAGACCGAGCTGGAGGAGGCATACACCAAGTGTCGAACACCACCATGCCGACAGCCTTCGAGGATATTGATAAATCCCACCAGGTTGGTATCCACATAGGAGTGAGGATTGATCAGCGAGTAACGAACACCGGCCTGGGCCGCCAGATTGATGACCGTATCAAACCTGTTTGAGGCAAACAAATCAGCCATTTGCAGGCGGTCGGCCATATCAAAATCAACATGCTGAAAGGTCTTGTGCTCAGTCAACTCAGCCAGTCTGTCTTTTTTCAGCTGAGGATCATAATACTCGTTCAGGTTATCCAGCCCCACAACGGTTTTCCCCTGCTGCAGCAATCTCTTTGCCAAAGCATGCCCAATAAACCCGGCAGCGCCGGTGATTAAAACTTTATCCATAGCTCTTTTAAAAAAGGTTTGTTTCATGAAAAGCGTCTTTATACGCCAACAGGGTGCTACTGTCTTCGCCTATGATTCCGGCATCGGTTCACCTCCGGTAGCGGTGAGCACGGACAACCCTACCTCCTTGACATGACCTCCCTTGTACCTTTTGGAACAAGACAGTATACCATTGCAGTCTCTCAACCGTAAGGAATTCAGGACTTGGAAAAACCGGGAAAGGTCTCACGGCCAAAAAAGGACACCGCCACGATGCTCACTTCATAGAGGACAATGAGGGGACCGGCCATAAGACACTGATTGACGACGTCCGGTGTAGGGGTAAGGATGGCGGCAACAATAAAGGCTGTCAGTACAGCGTAACTGCGTTTTTTCTGCAAAATCATTTTGTTGACAACACCAATTTTTGCAAGAAAAACCATACACACAGGGAGTTCAAAAATCAATCCAAAGGCAAGTAATAATCGCAGCGCCAGGGAGAAGTATTCGCGTACTGCAGGCATGGGCTGCAAAAACGTATTGGAATAGCCGAGTAAAAAACGAAAGGCCGGGCTGAAAACGACAAAATAACCAAAAGCCGCACCACCGAGAAAACACAGGGTGGATATGCATGTAAAAGGGAGGACTATACGTTTTTCATGGTCATATAATCCCGGAGCAATAAATTTCCAGACCTGATAAAAAAGGACTGGGCTCGCAAAAAAAATGCCACAGGCAAGCGCGAGTTTCAGGTAAAAAAAAACCCCTCCTGGTACGACATGAAAATCAAGGACGTGGTCTCAGGCAGCACCTTGACCAGAGGGGCAAAAAACCACCCGGCCACCGGGCGGATAATTCCATAGGCCGCGCCGAAACCGATCATGATCGCCAGCATGGAATACACCAGACAGGACCGCAGATCCGCGAGGTGTTCGCTCAAGGTCTGGGTATTAAAATTGTCTTGATCCTTTTCCAAAAATCTCTCCTCCCCACCTGAAAACAGGTCCCGGTACCAAGACTATCCGTCGAGGCGCAACCCGCCATACCGCACAAGAGGATGTCGCAGTTCTCTGCAATACGCCCGGCGATCATCCATGGTCGCTTCCTCTCTTCAGGACAATATTGTGGACTATATACCAGGCCGCATTTCTGAGCAAGCACGTTTTTTTAAAGAGTAGGGCGCCAAAAAAATACAGCCGGTCGCACAGGAAACAGGTCAGACCCAAAAAAGAAAAAAGGCTGAAATATGCGAAGTTCCCTGCACCACAGCCTACTGTCTCCTGCAAAGCGTGTAAACCAATAGCACGATAGTATTGACTTGGATATTCAGGGCAGGCTACAGTGCAGGTACATGTGCCGACAGCTTTTGACGGAAAACGACCTGTTCATCCCAACAGGCTTTTCCTTCTTTGCAGGCCGACCTGACCATTTTATCAACCGGTTATTCTTACAGGACTCGCTATGGCAACACTGCTCGTTGTAGATGATGAACTCAGTATGCGACAATTCCTTTCCATTCTTTTAACCAAGGAAGGCCATGAGGTGTTGACCGCAGAAAATGGCCAGGAAGCCCTCAGTATGGTTCGCCAGGCGAGCACACCCTTTGATCTGATTATCTCAGATATACGCATGCCAGACATGGGTGGGCTTGAACTGTTATCCTCGGTCAAAGAACATGACAGCTCCATCGGCGTGATCATGATTACCGCCTTTGCCAGCCCTGAAGACGCCGTATCCGCCATGAAACACGGCGCCTTTGACTATATCACCAAGCCGTTTAAAGTTGAGGAAATAACCACGATCATCCGGACAGCGCTGAACAAAAAAAAAGGATCTGACGAGCAGCAGCATGATTGTTTTCCAGAAATTATAGGGCAGAGCCCGGAGATGCTCAAAATCTTCGATCTGATAAAAAAAATTGCCCCGACCCCTGCCAATGTTCTTATTCTTGGAGAATCTGGAACCGGAAAAGAATTGGTGGCCCAGGCCATTCACAACCACTCCAGGGTTGCGCAGAACTCTTTTGTGCCGATTCTCTGTAGCGCCATCCCCGAAAGCCTGCTGGAAAGTGAACTCTTTGGTCATGTCAAAGGAGCCTTCACCGGTGCCATAGCAGACAAAGCCGGGTTGTTCCGTCGTGCTGATGGCGGCACAGCCTTTCTCGACGAGATAGGTGAGCTGACCCCAATTATCCAGACCAAACTGCTCCGATTTCTCCAGGAACGTGAATTCATGCCTGTGGGTTCGACCAAAACACAACGGGTCGATGTGCGAATTATTGCCGCAACCAACAGGATACTGGAGGAAGAGATCATTTCCAACCGGTTCAGAGAAGACCTCTACTACCGCTTAGCGGTCGTTCCCATCACCGTACCACCCCTGCGTGCACGTAAAGGAGATGTCCCGCTGCTGGTGGACTATTTTCTGAAAAAATACAGCAAACATCTTGGCAAAGAGATTCAGACCATTTCCTCCTATGGACTGGAAGTGCTGATGGAATATGATTTCCCCGGCAATGTCCGGGAACTGGAAAACATCATTGAGAGAGGGGTGGCCATGGAATCCTCCAATATCATCCTGCCTGAAAATCTCATTCTGTCCCTGCACCGAAAACAGAAAAACAGCAAGCTCTCAGCACCGGCCAAGTCGGCTCTGTTCATTGCCGCCGAGGATGAAGGCGAACTCTTTGATCGTGGATTGGAGGATATACTACAGGACCTAGAACGCCAAATGATTCAATATGCTCTGGAAAAAGCGGACAATTCCAAAATGCGGGCAGCGGAATTGCTGAAAATCAGTTTTCGTAGCCTGCGCTATAAAACGAAAAAATACAACATTGGCTGATCGCTGGCAGTTGTCTACAACCTCAAATAGTGCACGATGGCAAGGCGTATGAACATAGCCCATGTCTGGTCAGAATTCTTTTCACCGGTCTTTGATTCCCGGCAACAGTTACAAAGACACCTGCTTTCTTTGCTGTTGATCCGGGTTCTGTTATATACAGCCCTTCTGGTCATCACAACCTTCCTGCAGCACAAGGGACATGATGGCATTCAGCCGCCCTTTGCCGTTACCGTCCCATTCATCCTTCTCTTAACCGGACACTCTGTTATTTCCGCCATCATCCTCAAGCGCACCAGGAGAAACCTTGAGAAATTTTGTGGCATTCAGCTCCTCTCCGAGACCTTTTTTGCGGCTCTTCTGGTCTACGGCACCGGCTGCAGTCAATCCATTTTCACCCCCGTTTTTGTCCTGCCCGTCATCGCAGGAGGACTCATCCTGCACAAAACAGGCGGTCTTGTGACGGCTGCTTCTGCGACCTTGCTGTATGGCGCTGTTCTCTATCTGGAATACGCAAACATCATTCCAGAGTATCTTTTTTCCACGCCCTACAAGCCCATGGACAATCCCCTTACCGGCTCCAACCTCTTTGCCATACACGGGATAACCTTTTTCCTCGCTGCCCTGGTCAGCGGGCAGCTTGCCAGCAGGCTGAAAACAACGGAAAAAAAGCTTTCCAAAACCACACTTGAGTACGACCGGCTTTCTCTTTTATACAAACAGATTTTTGATGACATCTCCACAGGTATCATCACCACAAACGAACAGGAACTCATCACCTCTTTTAATAATGCCGCAGAAAAGATCACCGGGTACACCAGAGAGCAGGCTATTGGCCAACTGTTTCACACTCTTTTTCCAGATATTCTTTTCGACAGACAGCACACACGCAAGGTATGTGACCTGATCCGAGGTGATGACAACTGCCTGATCAGGATCGGGTATTCTTTCTCCCAACTCCATATGCCCTCTGACAATATGGGGACAAACCCACCACATCCATGGAAGGTTGTCACCATTGCAGACATCAGTCAGGTCGAAAAAATGGAAAAGCAGATCCGCCAGGCTGAAAAAATGGCAGCCATTGGTGAACTCAGTGCTTCCATAGCCCATGATTTCAGAAATCCATTGGCAGCGATCTCAGGTTCAGCCCAAATACTGACCGGGGCCCACGGGGAGCCTCCCACAACAGACCAGGAAACCATCCGTACCCTGATGACCATTATCCTCCGTGAATCGGCCCGCATGGCCCGGACCATAACAGATTTCCTCCAATTTGCCCGTCCAGCACCCTTGCATCGGGAGTGGTTTGATGTGGAACGACTGGTCGCATCGGTTCTGGAACAGATGGACGCTGAGAGAAACGATCTGGCTACGCGGACTATTCTCCAGGATATCGAATCCCACCTGCACTGCTATGCTGATTTGCAGCAGGTGCAGACCGTTCTCAAGCACCTGCTGGAAAATGCCCTGAACATGACCGGAGACCTGAACGCTGTGATTGCCATCAAGGCCGCCGAAAGACATTCCCAGGGCCAATCGTTTATCTGTATGGAGGTATGCGATACGGGACCGGGTATTGAAAAGGAAAAGCAGGACAAAATTTTCGAGCCTTTTTTTTCAACCCGCGAGGACGGCAGCGGACTAGGGCTGGCCATCGTCAGGCAGATTGTAGAAAGCCACGGAGGAACTGTCAAACTGACAGCCAATGAAAACTACTCCTGTATGCTCTGCTTCTGTTTGCCGACTCCTGGAGGCGAACTCGAAACCACGCACTAAGCCGGATTGCTCATCAGCTCAGGTAGCGCCAGCTTCAGGAGTCTTTGGCACCACATTCTCCTTGGGCATATGTGTTGCCAAAATACTGCCGAAGATGATACTGCCCGGGCTGAGCCCTGATCATGAAGAATCCGGGCGAACTCTGGCGATATCCGCACCAAGACCAGCTAATTTTTCAACCATGCTTTCATAGCCGCGTTCCAGATGATATATCCGTGCAATCTCGGTCATGCCGGAAGCGGCCAATCCTGCAATAACCAGAGAAGCCGAAGCGCGCAGATCAGTGGCCATGACTTGGGCACCGCTCAAGCCCCCCCTGCCCACGCCTCTGACCACAGCGCTGCCCGCTTCTATCTTGATATCCGCCCCCATACGTTCCAGTTCGGCAACATGCATAAAACGATTTTCAAAAATGGTTTCATGAATCACGGCCGTCCCCGTCGCCAAGGTCATAAGGGCCATGAACTGGGCCTGCAAATCCGTCGCAAATCCCGGATAGGGTAGCGTTGTCACGTCCACACTTTGTAACCGGCAATGATTGCTGCCGGTCGTTGCCGGACAATAGACATGAAAACTATTTTCCCCCACCTCTATGTCCACGCCGCAGCGCCCAAGTATTTCAGGAAGGGCAGGGAGATGCTTTGGCCTACAGTCTGTAATTTCGACTTCTCCGCCTGCCGCAGCGACGGCGATCATATATGTGCCGGTCTCAATGCGATCAGGGATGATAACAGCTGTCGTCGCACAGAGACGTTCCACCCCATGGATGACAAGACAATGGCTGTCTCTTCCCTCAATACGTGCGCCCATGGAAAGGAGCATATCGATCAAGTTCCCTATTTCAGGCTCCCTGGCCGCATTCTTGATCACGGTCTTCCCTTTGGCGCATACGGCAGCCATAAGAATGTTTTCCGTACCGGTAACCGTCGGCTTATCCAGGTAAATTGTCGCTCCCTTGAGACCGCTTTGTGCCCGGACTTCCACGTATCCCTGTTTGAGTTCTGTGACCGTTCCCAGCTTTTCAAACCCATGCAGATGATAATTGATAGGCCTGGCTCCAATGGCACAGCCACCGGGAAGAGAAACCCTGGCAAAGCCGGAGCGAGCTATTAGGGGTCCCAAGACCAGCACCGATGCCCGCATGGTTTTTACCAGCTCATAGGGCGCTTCAACTGTTTCCAGTCTTGTTGTATCCACAGTGACGGTTGATCCAGAACGCTGCCAGTCGGCTCCAAGTATTTCCAGCAAAGAGAGCATGGTCCGGGTATCTCGCAAATCAGGCACATTGTGCAGAGTGTGCGTTCCCGGAGCAAGAAGTGTGGCCGCAAGCAGGGGGAGCGCAGCATTTTTAGCCCCGCTCACAGCTACTTTTCCATGGAGCGGGTTACCGCCGCGAATAACTATCGTATCCATCTCACCGTATCGAATGATTGTACCCAGCCGGGTTGTAGAATATGGGAACCAAGGTCTTTTAAGGAACTCGCCTAAAGGTTCGGCCTGCACGCTTTTGATATTGCACAATATTGTTGTTCAACACAGCCAAGATAAACATCTCCGGCGGGGAGACAATATTGCATATTTGCTTCCAGATCACCCCTCTTCGGGCCAGCACGTTTGGCCGCAGTTTGGCCCCACAAAGAGGCAAGATGCCCGATGCAGAAACTGCCTGAGCATGCACAGCTGTCCCGATCCAGAGAAGAAAACAGCCTGTTTGTATCACTTGCACAACGCCCAAGAGTCCTGCTGAAAAGAGTACGGGCAACAATCAAGCACGCACCATGCCGTGGAACACCCGGTCTCGTCCAGACCAGTCCTTGAGGACGGAGAATGCAGAGTACCTCCCTGCCTCCTCAGCCAAACCCAGGACTTGCCTGCCTTGGGTGGCACCAATCTCGATGAACAGATTGCCACCGGATCGCAGATACAAAGGCGCTTCGCAGAGGACAGCAGTGATACAATCCAGGCCATCCTGACCGGCGAACAGGGCCAGATGGGGTTCATGATCTCGGACTTCCGGCTCCAGCGTCTCTTTTTCTGTGAGCCCGACATAGGGAGGATTGGTAACGATGCAGTCAAATTGCCTGTCCGGTGACACGGCGCCAAAGAGGTCACTTGCCACCAGTGTCACCTGATCGGCGCATGCATGTCTTATCAGATTTTGCTCGGCGACAGAGAGCGCCGCTAAAGAAAGATCCGTCGCAAGCACTGCTGCAGACATCTCCAAGGCAAGAATAATAGCAATCACCCCACTGCCGGTACCCAGATCAAGAACCAGGCTGGTATGTTCACCATCGACCCTGGCCAACACACATTCCAGGAGGAACTCCGTTTCAGGACGTGGTATCAAAGCATCAGGGCTGACAAGGAAATCAAGAGACCAGAATTCCCAATGACCGATAAGGTGCTGCAACGGAATCCGCCTGCAGCGTTTCTCTACCAGGAGGGTGAAGGCCTCACTTTGCGAGGGAGAGAGAGCCTGATGTGGATTGCTGTACAAAGTGGAGCGTGAACAGTTCAGCACATGCTGCAGCAAAAGCTCAGCTTCGAGCCGGGCTCCCGCGATACCGGCATGATGCAGTCTCCTGCCAGCCTTGGTAAGAAATTCCGCCAGATGCATTGCCCAGCGGGTTTAGCCTGGATTGCTCATCAGTCCAGGTGGTTTCAGGCGCGGTGGTTTTTGATACCTCATGCTACTTGGGTATATCTGTTGCCATAATACAGCCGAAGATGGTGCCACCTGGGCTGACCTTTGGTGCACTTTTCGTCGCAATCTGAATCTGCTCACGGAGATCACACAGATCTGGTTTTGTCTCTTTTTTCTCAAATAAGATACAACGTTCATGAGACATCCGAGTTAGGCATCTGCTTGCTTCAAGGCTTCTGTCTGGTAATGCGTAATAACCGGAACAATGACCTCATCCAGTGCCCCGGCCATGATCTGGTCGAGTTTATACACCGTCAGGTTGACGCGGTGATCAGTCACCCTGCCCTGGGGGAAATTATAGGTCCGAATACGCTCACTGCGGTCGCCACTTCCTACCTGATTTTTCCGGTCTGCTGAAATCTTATCGTGGCGTTCCTGCTCCATTCTGTCCAAAAGACGGGCACGTAGAACCTGCAGTGCTTTGGCCTTGTTTTTATGCTGCGACTTTTCATCCTGGCAGGTAACTACCAGCCCAGTAGGAAGATGGGTTACGCGCACGGCGGAATCGGTTGTGTTCACCGACTGCCCTCCGGGACCAGAAGAGCGGTACACATCGAATTTCAGCTCGTTAGGCTCCAGGTGGAGATCCACCTCTTCCGCCTCCGGTATGATGGCCACAGTGACGGCAGAGGTATGGATGCGGCCCTGGGTCTCGGTGTCAGGAACACGCTGCACCCTATGCACACCGGACTCGTACTTCAAATGGGAATAGACGCTGGTGCCGCTGACCAGGGCTATGATCTCCTTAAAGCCACCAATTCCAATGGGGTTGGAACTCATAACCTCCACTTTCCACTTTCTGGTCTCTGCATACCGGCTGTACATTCGGAAAAGGTCTGCCGCAAACAGAGCGGCCTCGTCGCCGCCCGTGCCTGCCCGCACTTCCAGAAAAATATTTTTCTCGTCATTGGGATCTTTGGGCAGAAGCAGAACACGTATATTCTGTTCCAGTGCGGTCTTGGTCTCGCCCATCTCCGCCAACTCGGCCTTTGCCAGCTCCACAAGATCAGGATCTTCGCTCTCATCCTTGATAAGAGCCGTGTTGTCCTCAATTTCACGGCAGAGACTCCGATAGCGGCCATACAGCGAGGCGAGCTTGGACACGATCGAGTGCTCACGAACAACCTGCTGAAACTTCTTCTGGTCCTGGACAAGCTCAGGATCAGCGAGCTGATGCTCCAGTATGGCCAGCTTTTCATCAATATCGCGGAGATTTTCAAACATGGGGTATCAAAAAAGAAAAAACTATCTCGCCCAGGGCTCACCAGCCAAAAGCCCAAACTGGGAGATGTTAACCGACTTTGCTGGTACAATCTTGCGGCTGTTTCCGCGTGTATGGCCACAAAAAATCCACATGACATGGCTCCGGCGTTGTCATGTGGATTGCCAGTTCGGATTGCTCATCAACTTTTTCCTCCTGGTAACAAACCCGACAAAGAGGCGATGGCAGTGAACAGGCATGGGATTCAAGAGAATATTGGACCGCAATCCGGATTGAAAAAATACTTCGGCCTGCAAGGGTGCACAAAGAAAACCTATCCCCTCGCACCATACTCTTTCCCAGAAAACAGGAATACGAGGAAACAATCAGGGGCACCAAGGCAGGTGCTAGGTGTTGAGATGGGCATATTTTTTCTTAAATTTCTCAATCCGACCAGCAGTATCGACCAATTTCTGTTTTCCAGTGAAAAAGGGATGACATGCTGAACAAATTTCAACCTGCATCTCCGGCAATACGGAGCCAAGCTCCACTTCATGACCGCAGGCACAGACGGCTTTCATCTTGTGGTATTCGGGATGGATATCTGCTTTCATTCCTCAGTACTCCTTGTGGACAATTCTTGGCACTATGTGCACAAAAAATATAATAATATCCTCTTTGCTCGTTTTTTTAAAGAAAAATATCAACTACCGATTCATAGAAGCGAAAAATTCCTGATTATTCTTGGTTTGCGACATCTTGTCCAGAAGAAAATCCATGGCATCGGCTGGATTCATGGAGGAGAGGAGTTTGCGGAGAATCCAGATACGGTTGAGATCATCGGGCGGCAGCAGCAGATCCTCTTTGCGGGTACCGCTTTTTTGAATGTCAATGGCTGGATAAATTCTCCTGTTGGCCATCTTGCGATCCAGAACAATCTCCATATTACCGGTTCCTTTGAATTCCTCAAAAATAACCTCATCCATTCGGCTGCCGGTATCAATGAGCGCAGTGGCCAGAATGGTCAGGCTCCCACCTTCTTCCATATTCCTGGCTGCACCAAAAAACAGTTTTGGTCTGTGCAGGGCGTTGGCCTCAACACCGCCAGAAAGAATCTTACCTGAGGCAGGAGTCACTGTGTTGTAGGCCCGGGCCAGACGGGTTATAGAATCAAGCAGAATAACCACGTCTTTTTTATGCTCCACCAGCCGTTTTGCCTTCTGGATAACCATTTCCGCAACCTGGATATGGCGCTGGGGCGGCTCATCAAAGGTTGAGCTGACCACCTCGGCATCTACGTGACGCTTCATGTCCGTCACCTCCTCTGGCCGCTCGTCTATGAGCAGGACAATGAGGTGCACTTCCTTGTGATTTTGGACAATGGAGTTGGCGATCTTCTGCATTAAGACAGTTTTCCCTGTCCTAGGAGGTGCGACAATCAACCCTCTCTGCCCCTTGCCCAAGGGTGCGGTGATATTCATGACCCGCATGGAATAATTATCCGGGGTGGTCTCAAGGTTGATCAGTTCATCTGGGTGCAAGGGAGTCAGATTGACAAAGGCAGTCTTATTCTTAGCTGCCTCAGGAGGTTGATAGTTGATTGTATCTATCTTCAACAGGGCAAAGTAGCGCTCATTGTCTTTGGGAGCCCGCACCTCACCCTCAATGGTGTCACCTGTTCTCAGATTCAGCCGTCGGATCTGGGAAGGTGAAACGTATATATCATCAGGTCCGGGCAGGTAGTTATAATCTGGTGCCCGTAAAAAACCAAAGCCATCCTGGAGGACTTCAAGAACCCCGCTGCCCCTGAGTTTGCCATCACCATCTGCCTGCGATTTGAGAATGGCAAAAATAAGCTCCTGCTTACGCATGTTGCTGTAGTCTTCGATATTGAGTGAAGCTGCCAAAGCAACAAGTTCCTTAATTTTTTTATTTTTCAACTCAGTGGGATTCATCGACCGGTTTTTCCTCCGTTTGGTCTTAAAGAGCTGCGAGGCATAACCGCACCGCGCTCAAAGAGTTGGACAGATAAACAATACAACTTCTATAAACAATGGCCTCTCATGCAACCGTACTGCCAGCTATTATACGGCTATGAAACCTTGAGGTTGAACAGGATACGTCAAGTTTCTTAGAAGAGAGATACTATACAAGTAGCTGAAAAAACAATGGCAGGGTAATTTTGATGGTATGTTGTCTGTTAGCCCGGATTGTTCATAAGCTCAGGCGGCGTCAAGTGCAAAAGTGTTGGCAGTGCATTATAATACCCTCTCTTTGCCTCCAAAACTCTGTTGAATATGATGCCGCCTGTGCTGAGCTTTGGTGAGCATTTGAGAGAAATTGTCTTTACATCATTTCATTGGTAACAAATTGTCTTTCTCTATTATGTTTCAATTTCCACACAATGTTCATGAGAAATAGGGGCGAAAAGTGCAAGATAAAGATAGGGGTCATGCTCCTGACCATCTCAGAGTATTGTACCTGTTCTCTTGTTTGTTGAGAACTATGAGAACGAGAAGTTAGCAGTCATCGGACAAGGTGTTGAGATGTATACGGCTAATTATTGGGTATGGGTGTTAGTGTCAAGTTTTTTTTACTCAAACAGCCAAATTTCTTTTCCAACAGAAGGCCCAGTTCCACCACTTTGACTCTAGTATCGGTCCAGCTCCCATTATTGTCAATAACATAATCAGCCAAGGCAACCTTTTTCTCAAGTGTCATCTGCGCCTCTATGGATTGCTTCACCTGCTGGCCGCTTACCCCGTCCCTCTCTCTGGTCCTGCTCACCTGCACTGCAGGCCCTGCCGTCACCACTGTAATAGCGGCGAAATCATCTTCCCAGCCAGCCTCAAAAACCAGCGGAACTTCTACAAACAGCATCGTTTGCTCATATTGGGCTATTTCGTTGCGCAGCCTGTCTCGGGCAATCGGGTGAAGCAGGGCATCTAGCTCTACACGCAACCCGGGGTTAGCGAACAACTCCGCCCGCAAACGCGGCCTGTCAACATGGCCATCTGGGGTAAAAAAGGTCGAGCCAAAGGCGCCCTGGACAGCGAGCCATCCCGGCCGTCCCGGCACCAGCAAATCTTTACAGCAGGCATCAATATCAATAAGTGGCACATTGCAGTATCCTGCCAGCAGGCGAGCCACACAGCTTTTCCCACTCCCAATACCGCCTGTTACACAGAGGGCGTGCGTCATGCTCTTCTCCTTAGCGGGTTAGCGTATCAAGACACAACTGCAGGTCAGGCCACAGCGGGGCTTTAAATTGCAGGGAATCCCCATTAACAGGGTGGGGAAAAGCCAGAGAATAGGCATGCAACATCTGGCGGGTGATGGTATGGGCCCCTATGGTTCTTCGCTTACCGCCGTACAGCTCATCCCCTGCTATTGGGGTATTCATTGAGGCCATATGCACTCTTATCTGGTGGGTGCGGCCTGTTTCAATACCAACCCTGGCCAGACACATGCCGTTGGCATAGGTCTTGACTATGGTATAACGTGAAACAGCATAACGCCCCCTGTCAAGCACAGCCATTTTCTGCCTGTGCACCGGATGCCGCCCAATGGGAGCGATAATACGTCCCTCTTTTTGGTCAGGGCAGCGCTCCAAAAGAGCATAATATGTTTTTTCTATAATCCGGTTCTTGAAGGCCTCGGTGAGATGCCGCAGGGCCTGTTCGGATTTGGCGGCCACCATAATGCCTGAAGTATCTTTATCAAGTCTGTGAACGATCCCAGGCCGACCACCTTCTGCACATGGCAAGGACCCGAATCTATACAGGAGGCCATGGACGAGGGTACCGCTTCTATGACCGGCTGCAGGGTGTACGACCAGGCCTGGCGGCTTGCTGATCACCAGGATATGTTCATCTTCAAAGATATCCTCATACGCCACCTCCTCCGGTTGCAGCTTTGCGGGTTCCCTGGGCGGCAGGTACACGGTAATCTGATCATCCGGGCGCAGCTTATAGCCGGCCTTTACTGCCTGGCCATTGACCAGAATACACTTGGCAGCGATGAGATTGGTGATATACGACCTGGACAGCTCAGACTGGTGCCGGACAAGGCAATGGTCCAGCCTCTGCTTCACTTCATGGGGGAGCACTGTGTGGATGAACAAGGTTTCAGAGCCAGCATTGCTCATATTTATTCACAACCAATTCGTTATCTGATGCTATGAAGTACAGTCGATAGGCCTGCAAAGCAAGTTGTTTGTAGCTACCTTTGCAAATAAATCAGGCTGGCAACAGATGCCTGCGGGGGGCTGTGGGCCAGTGGAGTCCTGCTGCGGCACTGGACTCGGATGAGATACCCAAGAGAGCCAGAGTGTCATCAGGCGCGTGGAGCGATTATCACCTTAGCCGGGATCAATGCCTCAACAAAATAACTGTTCAATCTGTTTCTCAATGGATTGCTCTTCCTGGTCCTGTGCAAGAGAGAGTTCCTTGACCAGAAGGCTTTTGGCCGTATCAAGCATTTTTCTCTCGCCATAGGAGAGATCTTTGTCTTCCCTGAGGAGAAAAAGATCCCTGAGGACCACGGCCACCTCAAACACAGAACCAGTTTTGATTTTTTCCATGTAATCACGGTATCTTCTATTCCATGTCTGAGCATTTATCTTGATATCTCGCTCTTTGAGGATATCGATAACTCTGGTTACCTCATCGGAGGAGATTATTGCTCGAAGCCCAACATTCGCACTGTTGGCGGTCGGAATCATAATTGTCATGTCATTATCAAGAATTTTCATAACATAAAAACTCTGATCAATGCCGCCAATAGTTTGTGTTTCGATGGCTTCAATGAGCCCCACGCCATGGGCGGGATACACAGCCATGTCACCTGCTGAAAACACGAGATCCTCCGGAAAAAATTAGGGAATTCTCCTTACGATGTGCACAGGGAGTCGTCACGAGATTATGACAGACTATTAGAGTACCATATTTTTCCGGAATAGCAAAGAGAAGCAGCAAGTTTTTACGAGTTGGCCAGATTACCCCGAATTTCTCATGAACATTGGATGGAGGTTAAACAATATAATATAAAAACAATACCTTAAAAATAAATGATTGGGAGCCACTTGTTCCTCAATGGGCGCCAAATGGGCGCCAAAGCTCAGATTGGCCGACATCATCTGCGGCAGTGTTTTGACAGCAAAAAGAGAGAAGTTGTATGCACTATCAAAACTTTGCACCTGGCACCGCCGGAGCTGATACAACATCCAAGTAAAGGCCGGTGCACCAGTACTCTTTTCAACCAAAAGCGGGTAATCCGTTTATGGTGTTCATACAGGCAGCAACACCCTGTCTCACGAACACATCCACCGCTGCACTGACCCGCTCAAACACTTGCTCCAGCATCGCCTGTTCCTGTGGGGAAAAACGAGAGAGGACAAACCTGTCCACAGGCATACTGACTCCCTCATCTTTTTCCTGAGGCCGCCCCACACCTATCTTGATGCGGCAAAACCCACTGCCTCCAACATGCTTGAAAATGGATCGCACCCCATTATGACCGCCTGCACCCCCTTGGGCCACGACCTTTATCCGCCCGAAAGGCAGGTCAATATCGTCATGCACCACAACCAAATGATCCAGTCCCACTTTATAATACTCCACAAAACGAGACACCGACTCACCAGATCTATTCATGAAGGTTTGCGGCTGCACAAAAATAAGTCCAGCCTGGGTCGATCGAACCCGGGCAAAGACACCCTGCCATTTGGTCTTCGGCTTGGGGCAATTATACTCAGCCATGAGCACGTCAATGGCCATGAACCCGATGTTATGCCGGGTCAGGGCGTATTTTTCTCCGGGGTTGCCAAGTCCCACGAGCAGATAATCCATCATCCTTTACAAAAAAAATGAGCCGGCTGTACAACCGACTCATGGTAATAACGAGCAACACACACTGTGATCATCTACCAGCAAAACTGTCACCTTCGCTGGCAAAGCCGACTGTCGTATCCTCTCTGCAAAGCCTTATTGAACAAAGACGCAGGTAATCTCGGCAGCATCAAGCATGGTGACTTTCTCAGGGAGCTCAAGATCACCATAGGTGATGCCCTCTCCGCCCTGCTCAAGATGGGTTATTTCAGCGGTAATCATGTCAGGGATATCCAGTGGACAGCCGCGAAGGCGTATACTGGTCCGATTGACAATAAGTTCGCCTCCAAGATCAACGCCTTTTGCCGTTCCGGTAAACTCGAGAGGGACTGTAAAATCCAGCTCCCTGTCCAAATCAATCTCACGAAAATCCACATGAATCAGGGTGCCGGTAACGGGATCTTTCTGAATTTCCTGCACCAGTGCGTACCGCTCCTGCTTGCTGTCGCCCTCGATGGTCAGAGTGACCACAGCGTTACGTCCGTGGATGAACAGCAGTTGTTTAAAAAGCTGCCCAGCGTCAAACTGTAAGGGCATTGCTGTGGTACCTCCGCTGTACACGACTGCCGGCGTAATGTTCTGCATCCTCAACTGCCGCATTGGACCTTTGCCGAATACGGTGCGCACTTTGGATGCCAAATCGACCTGTAACATGAAAGCCTCCCCAATTCCGGGTTACATATATACCCTGTACTATATTACACAAAAAGATAGCTGACGGAATCTTCGTTATGAATCCTTTTGATTGCTTCTCCAAGCAAGGTACCAACCGACAGCACGGTAATTTTATCACACAGTTTTGCCTCTTCCCTCAAGGGGATAGAGTTGGTCACCAAGAGTGTCTTGATAACCGAGTTCTGCAAACGCTCAATGGCAGGCCCCGAAAGCACGGCATGGGAACAACAGGCATGCACTTCCCGGGCACCGTTTTTTAACAATATCTCCGCACCGCTGCAAAGGGTGCCAGCAGTGTCAACCATATCATCAAGCAAGATTGCAGTTTTTCCGGTTACATCACCGATCACATGCACGGCTTCACACTCGTTGGCCTGCTCCCTGCGTTTGTCTACAATCGCCAGCCCGACGTTCAGCCTCTTGGCAAAGGCACGGGTACGTTCAACCCCGCCCGCATCTGGAGAGACAAGCAGTACATTCTCATAATTTTCTCTGATATAGTCCAACAAGATAGGTGCGGCGTAGAGATGATCAACGGGAATATTGAAAAAACCCTGGATTTGTCCCGCATGGAGATCCATGGTCAGGACCCGTCTGGTCCCGACAATCATGAGCATCTCTGCCACAGCCTTAGCTGTTATCGGAACACGAGGCCGTACTTTACGGTCCTGTCTGGCATATCCATAATAGGGGATAACCGCTGTAATTCTTCGCGCCGAGGCTCTCCGCAGAGCATCGACCATGATCAACAGTTCCATGAGATGATCGTTGACCGGCGTACAAGTGGGCTGGATAACAAAAACATCTGCGCCGCGCACATTTTCTCCGATTTCAACGGAGATCTCACCGTCGGAAAACTGTTTTACCTCGGCTGCACCCAAGGGAATATCGAGATACTCACAAATTTCTCGGGCAATGGCAGGGTTTGCGTTACCAGTGAAGATTTTTATTGCATTGGGCATAACGGATTCCTGATGCATCTCTCATTCGTATACGCCTGTATCCCCATACAAGACCAACAAAACTCGCCGGCCCTCCCGGTGACACAACCTGGCTGGGGCGGAGGGATTCGAACCCCCGAATGCAAGGATCAAAACCTTGTGTCTTACCGCTTGACGACGCCCCAGCCCAAAAAACTACCTTGAAAAAGGCCAAACCTGTTCACCCAGGGTCTGTGCCTGACAGATGAAATAATTCTGTTTCTCAAGCTGCTGCACACTCTCTGCAGCCTGCTTAGCCTCAGCAAACACGCCGAATACTGTGGGTCCTGAACCGGACATAAGCGTAGAGCACGCTCCACAATTCCTCAAAGCCTGCTTGATCTCTTGAATGGCCCCATAACGGGCGGCTGTGACCTGTTCCAGGTCGTTATACAGGCAATCCAGGGGGAACGACTGCTTCGTCCCCTGCTCGCATAACCGCCACCATTCCATGGCGCGTGAACGTGCTAGGCTAATTTCTTTTGCCGACTCTGTCAATACAAAATTTTCATACGCCCATTTGGTGGACACGGAAAAGCCTGGGTTGACCAGCACCAGGTTCAAAACAGGGCCAGAGACCACCGACGACAAGATTTCACCAATCCCCCTCCCCAGACTGATGGCCGCAGGCTGGAGAAAAAAGGGGATATCCGCCCCGAGCGCAAGTCCGATATCAAACAGTTCCCTGCTGCTTAAGGGGTATTGGTAGAGCCTATTCAACCCGAGAAGGACAGCCGCCGCATCACTGCTGCCGCCACCAAGCCCTGCGGCGACAGGGATCTGCTTACCCAAAGAAACAGTCACCCTGCACAGGGGGATCTCTCTTGCACGCAAAGCCTGGTGGAAATGCCAGGCAGCCTTGTGGACAAGATTGGACGAATCTGCGGGCAACGAGCTTCCCGGACAAGTCAGTGCTATACCCTCCCCTGCCCCCAGGGCCAGCTCGACCCTGTCGTACAGGGAAATCTTTTGCATGACCGTCCGTATGGTATGATAGCCGTCCGCTCTTTGCCCTGTAATCTCAAGATACAGATTTATTTTAGCAGGAGCCCTGAGAGAGAGCGCCCCCGAACATACCACCGCTGTTTGCCGCTCCACCTTTACTGAATCCGAACAAACTTCATTTTCAGTTCGTAGAGCACACGAGTCAGGAGTTCCTGTTCATCCCGGTTCAGATTATCCTTGGTCTTCTCCTCGAGCATGGACAGGGTGTCAATGGTGTGCTTTGCAAGGGCGTGATCCACAACCCGCTGCCCATTTTCGGGATGGGGCAGTTCCCCCATATGAAACAGTGCAGAAGTGTTTAAGGAAAGGACAAAAGAAGAAAAAGTCACCTTGGGCATAACACATCTCCCGGACTCATCCTTTACCATTCCATCGGGGCATTCACTGCAGCCTGTCTGCTTTTCCATCATCACACTCACTTGTTCTGTTTGCGGGTACACCGACACCACCAGAGTCAGATATACCGGTACCACCGGAGTCAGAACTACCTGGAAAAAAACACTTTCCTTAAAAAAACTTGGCCGCCCTGGCCCGGATTTCTCATCAACGCAAGCTCAACTGTTCAAGGTATAAACACAAAAGGTAGAACTATACAGAGATACCTGCTGTCGTACAACTCTTTTGTGCCTTGTTTTTTTGTTTCTCAACACCCACGAATACAAGTCCACCACAAGAAGAGAGCAAACCCTTGAAGATATCTTCTCTTCAGGCTATAAACACTGTTCTTGCCGTTTGAAAAAAGCAACACCGTATCCTGATCTTCCACTCATAGGGAACCGGCAAGCAAACCTGCTCCTCGATCCATGGCAGCTCCGAATCTGATATGGTATCTATTGCTGCCCAAGACACATTGGAGATAAACCAGAGTGCGAGGACAGCCTGCTCAGGCAGGCCCAGGCGGTGATCTGTAATGGTTTCAGACGGGGCGCTGTAAAAAAGCACCCCATACACTCTAGATGAGCGCCAGAAAGCTATCTTTTATCGTAACAGCTCTCAGGTTACCCAAATGTGGGCAACCTGAAATCAGTTACAGACTTAAAAGCATGTGAAACCAGGGTGATACCTGCCCTGTGAGCAGTTACCTTTTATCTTTCCGACGCCATAGACCAAAAAGCAAGGAGTTCTCATGGTAGATGTTCGTGTTCGTTTTCCCCCCAGCCCAACAGGGTATCTGCACATAGGAGGTGCGCGCACCGCTCTGGTGAACTGGCTGTTTGCAAAACAACAGAAGGGCAAACTCATCCTGCGCATTGAAGATACTGATACGGAGCGTTCCACCCAGGAATCCATCCAGGGTATCCTGGACGGTCTAGAATGGCTGGGACTGGGGTGGGACGAGGGCCCCTATTTCCAGAGCGCCTTTGCACAGGACCACATCCGTGCAGCAACCCGTCTTTTGGAACAGGGGCACGCCTACAAATGTTTTTGCACCAAAGAAGAGTTGGACCAAAAACGGGAGCACGCCCTGGCCCATAAACTCCAGCTCGGCTACGATGGCACATGCCGCAACCTCAGCCCTGAAGAAATCGCTGTAAAAACACAGCAGGGGCTGCCCTTCGTGATTCGCTTCAAGATCCCTGAACGGGAGGGGAGCCTCTTTTATGACGACAAGGTACTGGGCCGAATCGAACGGCAATACAGTGAAATGGAAGATTTTGTCATCGTCCGGTCCAACGGTAAGCCACTGTACCTGCTCTGCAACGTAGTCGACGACATTCGGGACCGCATCTCCCATGTCATCCGAGGCCAGGACCACATGACCAATACCACCAGGCAGATCCTGCTCTACGAAGCCCTGGGCGCCCCACCCCCAGTCTTTGCCCATATGCCCCTGACCCTGGATCTGCAAAAACGAAAAATTTCCAAACGCAGTCACGGTGCCATCGTATCTGTCCAGTTTTACAGGGACAAGGGATTTATCCCCTGGGCTTTGTGCAATTTTCTCTGCCTGCTTGGCTGGAACCCAGGAACGGATCAGGAAATCTTTTCCAGAGAGGAACTCCTCAAAGCCTTTACCCTGGAGAGGATCAGCAAAGTCAACTCGGTGTTCAATTTTCGCCCCGGCGATGAAAAATTTTTTACAGACCCCAAACTCATTGCCATCAATGCGCTCTACCTGAAAGCCATGGACATCGAAGAACTGGGTGATCTGGTCAGGAAACGTCTCCAGGATGCAGGCTTATGGCAAAAGGAGTATGCTGCTGAAAAAAGAGAGTGGTACCTGAAAACGCTGGCCCTGATCAGAGACAGGTTCCATACCCTGGAGGATTTTACCTCCTTGGGCCGGGCCTATTTCTCCGAAGATTATCCGATTGAAGAGAAACCCCTGAAAAAAAATGTGCTCAAACACCCCGACCTTGTCCAATGGCTTCCTATGTTGGCCAAACGGTTCAGCCACACTGAGCCCTTTGATAAAGACAACGCCGAGGCGGCTACCCGCATCCTTGCCGATACACTGGACATCAAGCCGGGCATCCTGATTAACGGCATGCGAACAGTCCTCACCGGACAACTGGCAGGGCCCTCCATGTTTGATATTCTGGAAGTCCTCGGCCGCCGGACCGTCGTACAGAGGCTGAGGGATATCAGTCACCTCTACCCAGAAGCCTAAAAAGCAGGGAGATACGATGCAAAACGAAAACAAGACCACACGACCGCCGGATTTTATCCGCCAGATCATTGCCGAAGACCTGGAATCAGGCAAACACCCTGCCATTGTGACCCGTTTTCCTCCCGAACCTAATGGTTTTCTCCATATCGGTCACGCCAAGTCGATCTGCCTCAATTTTGGCGTGGCGCAAGAAAACAACGCCAGGTGTCACCTCCGTTTCGATGACACCAATCCGGGCAGGGAATCTACGGAATATGTGGAAGCGATACAAAACGATGTCCACTGGCTCGGATACGACTGGGCTGAGCATCTCTACTATGCCTCGGACTATTTCGACAAGCTGCACGATTTTGCCGTCCAGCTCATCACCATGGGGAAGGCCTATGTCTGCCACCTCTCCAGCGAGCAGATACGCGCCTACCGGGGAACACTTACCCAGCCCGGTACAGAAAGCCCGTATCGCAACCGATCTGTAGAGGAAAACCTGGAGCTGTTCAAACAAATGCGGGCAGGCAAACTGGAGGAAGGGAGTTGCGTTCTGCGAGCAAAAATCGACATGTGTTCACCCAACTTCCTCATGCGAGACCCTGTCCTGTACCGTATTATGAAGACCCCCCATCACCGTACCGGAAAAAAATGGTGTATTTATCCCCTGTACGATTTTACCCACTGCCTCTCCGATATGCTGGAAGGGGTAACCCATTCCCTCTGCACCCTGGAATTTGAAAACAACCGGCCTCTGTATGACTGGGTGCTTGAGACTCTTGATACGCCTTGCCATCCAAGACAGATTGAATTTGCCCGTCTCAATATTAACTATACGGTCACAAGTAAAAGGAAGCTGCTGCAACTGGTCACCGAAGGGCATGTCTCCGGGTGGGATGACCCCCGTATGCTCACTATTTCAGGCCTTCGCCGCAGGGGCTATACTCCTGAGTCCATACGCAGCTTCTGTGAAGGGATCGGCATAGGGAAAAAGGAATCCTGGATAGATATGGGCACCCTGGAAAACGCCATTCGGGACGACCTCAATACAACCGCACCACGGGTTTTCGGTGTTCTTGATCCCATCAAGGTCATCATCACCAATTACCCGGAAGGACAGACCGAAATGCTGGAAGCGCAGAACCATCCACAGAACCCTGAGATGGGGACTCGTATGGTATCCTTTTCCAGAGAGCTGTACATAGAACGCAGCGACTACATGGCCAATGCCCCCAGGAAATTCTTTCGCTTCACCGAAGGCAGGGAGGTGCGGCTTCGCTACGCCTATCTTGTCACCTGTGACCGGGCCATGACCGACAGCGAGGGTAAGGTGGTAGAGCTGCATTGCCACTACGACCCGGCCAGTCGGGGAGGCAACGCACCGGACGGCCGCAAGGTCAAGGGCACCATACACTGGGTGAATGCTGCGGATGCCGTCTCTGCCGAGGTCCGTCTCTACGACCGTCTGTTCAATGCCGAATTTCCCGATGCGGACAAAGAAAAAGACTTCAAGGAATTTCTCAACCCGGCTTCCCTCCAGGTGGTACCAAACTGCAAAATTGAACCTGGGCTGGTAAATGCCAGACCGGAAGATCGGTACCAATTTGAGCGCCAGGGCTATTTTTGTCTGGATACCAAGGACAGCACTGCAGAAAAGCCAGTCTTCAACCGCATTGTAACCTTGAAGGATTCCTGGGCAAAGCTGACCGCCAAAGGAAAGCAGTCATCTTAAGGTCTGTAGGCAGCAAAACGCTCCTGCACCGCCTCCATTTCCTCTTTGGAGAGCAGGGGCGGTTGCGGCGTGATCTGCAATATCTGGACATATACCCTGGCCAAGGCTTCCACTTCCATGGCCAGGGGCAGGAGGGCATCCGGGTCAACGGTATGGCAGACCATACCGTGATGACCCAAAAGACAGGCCCGCAGAGCGCCCATGGTGGCGATGATGGTGTCTGAGAGTTCCTGAGAACCAAAAGGGGCATACCTGGTACAGGGGATGTGATCGCCACCGGCCATGGCGACCATATAATGGAATGGGGGAATACCACGCTCCAGGCAGGCCAAGGTCGTGCACCAGGGGGAATGGGCATGCAGTACAGCATTGCTCTGGGGATGATGCCGATAGATATCCCGGTGCAGCCGCCACTCTGAGGAAGGTTTTCTGGATCCCGCACTGCCGCCGTCGGCACCAACCAGGACCATATCCTGTTCCGTGCATTCTGCATAGGGCAACGCCGAAGGGGTGATGAGAAAGCCCTCTGCGCATCGCAGACTCACATTTCCTGCTGTCCCTTGATTGAGACCGCTGCTATTCATTGCCCGAGCTGTACGAAGGAGAAATTTCCGCAATACCTGGGTGTCCATGTCTGCTCCCTGAATCTGCGCCGGTTGCGCCCGGGTTGCTCATCATCTTTCTCGGCCAGATCTGTTCTCCTGGTCCCCCAGCCCGAATCCTCAGGGACAGTTCAAGTTAGGGGCGGCAATTTTTCTCTGGATACAACTGCCGCAGCCCTTTTCTGGAAGCAGAACAGATCCCTCGTTCAGTGATCAAGCCTGTTATCAGACGGGCTGGGGTAACATCAAAAGCATAGTTGGCAGCCGGTGTCTCCACCGGGGCGATGCCCAACATATCCACCCGTCCAGTACTGGACTGCCCCTGAACAAAGAGGACTTCTTCCTGGTCGCGTTCTTCAATGGGTATGGCAAATCCTTCCTCCGTTTGCCAGTCAATGGTCGAACCAGGAAGAGCGACATAAAACGGAACACCGTTGTCCCAGGCTGCCAATGCTTTGAGATAGGTGCCGATCTTATTGCAAACATCACCATTGGCTGCAGTTCTGTCCGTACCCACAATGCAGATATCCACCATACCGTGCTGCATCAGGTGGCCACCGGCATTGTCCACAATCAAGTGATGGTCTATCCCGGCCATGCAGAGTTCCCAGGCCGTCAAATGAGCGCCCTGATTTCGGGGCCGGGTTTCATCCACCCAAACATGGACCGGTATACCGTCCTGCTGCGCTCGGTAGACGGGCGCCAGAGCGGTCCCCCAATCCACAGTCGCCAGCCAACCTGCATTACAGTGGGTGAGGATACGCACAGGCCCGGACCGCCCTTTCTTCTCCCAGATATCCTGGATAAGCTTCACCCCATGTTCCCCCAAAGAGGCGTTGGTTGCCACATCTTCGTCACAGATGCATGCCGCCTCCTCATAGGCGGCCTCCACCCATTGGGCGGGATCTCTAGACAATACGACCTTGTGCATACGTTCCACAGCCCACCGCAGATTTACGGCCGTGGGTCGACTGCTGATAAGCTGCCGACCTACCTGCAACAGGTGCTCCTCTGTGCACGCTTCATGCAGACCCAGGCAGACCCCGTAAGCCGCCATGGCCCCTATAAGGGGAGCCCCCCTGACCCACATGTCCCGGATGGCCTCCACAGCCTCATCCACACTGGAAACCGTTGCCACCATAAAGGTATGGGGGAGACACCTCTGATCAATACACTCCACATCACGGCCATTTGCTGCCAGCCAGAGTGAACGGTGGGGTTTTCCTTGAACCTGCATACTGTCTTCCTGGTCTTACTATGATAACTCCCTATCAGGAAGGAGATCGCTGCCCGATCTCCTTCCTGATAGGTGTAGGTGTAACGGCATCATCTGGTCCAGTCATCCTGGGCCCCCCGCATTACTCATCTCGCCCGAATTGCTCATCAATCCAAGCAGCAACAGGTACAAAGATATTGGCCGGGCTTGAAAGGAAATGCCATCTATCTGTCAAAACACTGCCCAAGATGGTGCCGCCTGGGCCAACCTTTGGGGGAACCTTTTATCAGAATTTGAGACCGCGCAGGGGCACCACATATATTTATTTGGATGTCTTTTTCCTCAAATAAGACAAGGTGTTCGTGAGGAATACGGGCTAATGACCTACCGGCACCAGCTCAGGTGTCCAGAAAATCACCCCTTTCCCTTGCGCCTCTTCCCAAAACCCCTCACCATCCCACTCCATTGTCTGCTCATGAAAGCCTTCATGCATGACTTTCATGGTCACCTTGTCAGTATTTTCAAGCTCGTCTTCCTTGAACTGATGTATACCGCGCAGAGGGGTCTTGCCCAGATACACCCAACGATCCGCGCAAGGTATTTCCGTCCCCGTCAGTTTGTAGACCACATAGGCGCCTTCGGGCTCGGAATTGACCTTGAAATGAACCGTCGCGGTACTGGAACAACCACCAAGCAGAAAAAGAGAGCAACAAACAACAGCAAAAAAAACCACACTGGGAACCAAGCCCCTTTTGTCCGTGGTCAGCATGATTATTTCCCCCTCTTAATCAAGTCGGCATTGATAGGTTGCGCATCTTTCTCTGCCTGCTCGCGAGATGCATGACGGGTGTTGACCCAGAAAGAGGTTATCTCTTCCCTATAGCCTGCCTTACGCAACTGCACAGTAACATATTCAGGCTCTCCCCCCTTCCCTTCCCAAAAGACGACAACAGGGGTACTGCCCAGAGTGGCATCATCTTTCAAGTTGACCACTTCAGCGCCAGGCGGTTGTGTTATAAACTTGACAGCTCCATAGGTCGTCTGTTTGGCACAACCTGTCAGGGCAGCGACACAGGCGGCCACTGCGATATAAGCAACTGTGCGTTTCCTGTTTTGAATAAGCATTGTTCTCCTCTTGTATTCCCCGAAAACGATCAAACAGGGATGGTCGGTTAGTTGTGTCTGCCAAGAAGACTACCTAACCACACGCAGAAGGGTCAAGGTAAATTTGCAGAGAAATCCTTCTTGGAGATATTTCAGGCCTCACCTGGATTGCTTATCAACTCAGGCAATGCCAGGAGCCAAGTTTTTAGTGCATCCTTGTACTTGGGTCTAGGTGTTGCCCAAATACAGCCGAAAATGATACCACTTGAGCTGACCTTTGGGCCACATTGTGCCGATATTTCAAACCTGCTCACGGATATCACATCCCTTTGTTTTTGTCTGTTTTTTCAAATGAGACAGAAGGTTCATCAGAAATCCGGGTGCAATCAAAAGGGAAGAGGACAAGAGTTGTTATTAGAACAATACCCCGCCCTCTGCCGATTCATTCCAGATGTACAGTCTGTTCCCTGCACGCAGGCCATACCCCTCCCAAACTGTGCTTAAGGCAAGACGATCCTCATTCTCTTTTTTGTCGGCCTCCTGTCACATTTCATTGACTTTGCGCAGGCTAAACAATACCCTGTTCCCACGCATGGGTCATCAATGAAGCCACCCTTTTGTCAGAGGCACTACTTACCAAAACATTGCACCGTTTACGTGAGGAGTTTCCATAGTGAAAAAATTTTTTACAATCATCAGCTTTCCCTTCTGGCTCCTCTGGAAAATCATAACGACCGGAGCTACCTTGCTCTCGGCCACGGCCCTGCTCTGTATTGTCGGGATGATCTGCGCCTCAGTGTTGTACCAACCGCTCCCTCAAATATCTGACCAGACAGTATTCCTTCTCTCTCCCCAGGGTACAATTGTCGAACAGCGATCCAACATAGATCCGTTGACTCGCCTCATAAACGGTCTGTCTGGTCTCCCATTGGAACAAGATACCTTTCTCCAGGATATCATCGACGCCATCGATGCAGCGGCCCATGATAGCCGTATTCAAAGCATGGTCCTGGATACGGACAGGCTGGAAAGGATATCCCTGGATCAGGCCCAGGACATCGGCCGTGCCATGGAACGGTTTAAACAGACCGGAAAAACAATCTTTGCCCGAGGCAACGCATTCAGTCAAGGCCGCTATTACCTTGCTTCATGGGCCGATGACATAAGCCTGCACCCCATGGGGAGGGTAGACATCAAAGGTTTTGGTATCTTTCAAATTTACCTGGCTGACTTTCTTGATAAAATTCGCATTGATTGTCATATTTTTCGAGCAGGAACGTACAAGTCGGCCGTGGAACCGCTCATCCGAAACGATATGTCAGCCGCAGCCAGAGAAGCCCATCAATTGTGGCTGCAAAAATTATGGCTCAACTATTGCGGTACCATCGCAAAACACAGAGGTGTACCAACAACAAACGTTACGCTTTTTGCAGACAATCTGACCGCAAAACTGCAAGCAGCCCAGGGGGATCACGCTGTAATGGCCCTGCAAAACGGCCTGGTCGATCACCTGGAGACGGACCATCAGTTTATCAAGCGCCTGACTGAACACGGCGCGCTTCCCTCTCCTGTCCCGGAAGGCTACTGCTCTGTCACCTTGGACGAATACCGTCAGGTAATGCCGCACTCCTATGTGGTCGGCCCGGCAGTAAAAGATGTCATAGGTATTATCTCTGTTTCTGGCAACATCCTCTACGGTGAAAACATCATAAACCAGATCGGTTCAGAAGATCTCATCGCCCAGATACGCCAGGCCGCTGTGAACCCAACCATCAAGGCCTTGGTTCTCCGCATAACCACGGGCGGGGGCAGCGCTTTTGCTTCTGAACGTATCCGCCAGGAACTGATCGCTTTCCAGAAAACAGGCCGTCCTGTGGTTGTTTCCATGGGCGCCGTAACCGCTTCTGGAGGGTACTGGCTGGCCGCCAATGCTGATGCCATATATGCCTCACCGACCACCCTTACCGGTTCCATTGGTATTTTCGGTGTTATTCCTACCATTGACAGGGCAATCCAATCCCTGGGTATACACGGAGACGGAGTAGCCACCACCAGGAATGCCAATTTCGGCAACCCTGTCACGCCCATGTCTGAAACTGAAAAGCGCTATTTTCAACTCAGCGTTGACAACGGGTACAGGCGGTTCCTGGATATTGTTGCCCAGGGGCGAGACATGTCGTCGGAGACCGTCAAAAACATTGCCCAAGGCCGCGTCTGGGACGGAGCAACAGCCGTGGAAATCGGTCTGGTAGACAAACTGGGTTCCCTGCGGGATGCCGTTGCCGAAGCAGCCCGCCTGGCACACATTCCGGAAGAAAACGGCCTCTACCTCGCCCCGAGAAAAAGAGGTCTGCAGGGGGTGCTCGAACAGCTCAGCACCACAGCTTCCAAGGGCATACTGCGTCTGATTGGTGACACCCTTCCCGGGGTGAGCATGCTGCACCTACAGTCGAACCATGACTTCCCGGTGTTTGCCTCAGACCCTAACGGCATCTATGCACAGGCCTGGCTGCCGGACAATGTGGATGGGTTATAAAGCATCATCTCTCTCACATTGCTCATGATCCTCTGGCAGACCCTTTTCTGCAGGCCGCCTATGGCACCCTGCTACCGACATACGTCCTGCGCCTTGCCCGGTGAAAAACCTACTTGATGAACAGTCCGGGCTGTGCAGTTGTACAAAGACGCGTTCCTCACCAGGGACTTTGGAGAACCGGATGGGACAGGATCCTACACTGCTTTTTTCTCTCTGGCATGAGCTGGCAAGGCCCCTGCTTCGGCTTATGCTGTTCATCTCCATGGGGCTGCTGATTGCCAACTTTATCGAAGCGCTCAGATGGACAAGCAAGATAGCGGTCGCGACAAGCCTCTTAACCCGCTTCGGGCACCTCTCGCCACTGACCGGGGCCTCTTTCTCCATGGCTTTTTTTTCAGGAGTAGCGGCCAATACCATGCTCTCAGAGGGATATAACAAAAAAAAATTGAGCAAAAAAGAGCTTATCCTGGCCAACCTATTCAACAGCCTGCCGACCTATTTTCTGCACCTGCCCACGACCTTTTTCATTGCCGCGCCATTGATCAAAGGCGCAGCCGTGGTCTATGTAGGGCTGACCTTTGGAGCCGCCTTTGTGCGGACCCTTTTCATTACCCTGCTCGCACACTTTCTCTTGCCCGGTTCGACGCTGCCCGTTCCGCCTCCGCAGGAGAGTCCTTCTGTTCCCTTAAAACAGGTCCTGACCAAAACCTGGAAAAGATTCAGAAAACGAATCCGTCACATTGCGCTCCGTACGCTCCCCATCTACACCTTGTTTTATTTTCTTAATACAGCAGGGATCTTTGAACAACTGGAGCGTTTGTTCACCGAACAATTTCTCTGGTTATCCTGGCTCTCTCCCCAGGCGGTTTCCATTGTGGTACTGTACGTGGCTACTGAATTTTCAGCCGGTTTGGCGGCGGCAGGGGCAATGCTTGCTGATGGCTCCATGTCAACACGCGAGATCATCCTGGCCCTGTTGGTCGGCAATATTTTTTCGTCCCCTGTTCGAGCCATTCGGCATCAGTTTCCCTACTATGCCGGTATTTTCAAGCCAATCCTTGCGTCCCAGCTTATCTTGTTCAGCCAGTCGTTTCGGATGCTGAGCATTGCCGCGATGGCCTTGGTTTATTTCATGCTCACGCAGTAGATTCTTCTGGTACAATGCAGGTGGAGTGTATATGATCCATCGTTTAGTACAAAATGCCCTCACCCTTTCCTCTAACCCGGATATCTCATGAAAAAATCAATTTTGGTGGCCATAGATGGCTCGGTATACAGTACCAGCAGCCTTGACTATCTCCGTACCATCTTCGGTCCCTGCCCCGAAATGCATATCCACCTCTTCAGTGTCGTCCCCTGTACCAGTGCCGGACAGGAATGGATGTGTGATGTCGATCCCCTAAGAGAACACACCCCCCAGACTGAAAAAAAAACACGCCTGGCTCGCCGCAACCTCAAAGAGGCCAAGGCACACCTGGTCAGAAACGGTTTTTCCGAAGATAATGTGGACAGCAGTGTCACCATGGCCGCAACAACCATTTCCAGCGCCATTCATCATGAGGCCAATCGCGGCAACTATGATGCTCTGCTCCTTGGTCGAAGAGGGATAGGAGCTGTGGGGACCATGCTCTTTGGCTCCACCTCTGGAGAACTCCTGGGTAAATGCCACGAAACACCACTCTGGATTATCGATGGGGAGGTGTCCTCCAATCGCTTTTTGCTCGCAGTACAGAGCCGACCCGAATCACTCATGGCCGCCGATCACCTAGCCTACATTCTACACGATCAACCTGCCGTAGAGATCTGCCTGTATCACTCCCGCTCTCTGTTCGGTAGTCAAGACCCGGCACCCAGTGAACACTTCCATGACCAATGGGGCAAAGAGTGGTGCGATCAGTATCTGGATCAAGAGAACTATCTTTTTTACGCCCATGCCCAGGTGCTCAAGGATCATGGTATCGACCCCTCACGTATCAGACAGCTTCCCGCCCAAATGCACCTGGACGCAGGATTCGACCTGCTCAAACAGGCAAAAAAACATGACTGCGGCACGGTTGTCATCGGCCGCAGAGGACGCAGTGCGGAAAAGGGACTGTTCAAAGGAGTTTCCGACCGGACGATGCAACAGGCGCAAGATGCGGCGATATGGCTCGTAGGATAACGGGCGTATTGTGCCCTCGATCATCTGCCTTGCAAAAAAGACTTGTCCACCCCAGCCTGCTGCGGCCCGATCCTGAGAGGGCGCTACCTGTCACGGAAGGCTCTCCCCCCTGATCTCTCATGAATATATGGTGCATGTGAGAAAAAAGAAACAAAAACAGATGGATGTCATCTCTGTAAGCAGGCTTCTTTTTTGCCACAATGCACATCAAAAATCAGCCCCGGACTCACCGATTTCGGCAGTCTTTTGGCGACACATATACCCAAGGAGAAGGCAGTACCAAAAGCTACCGAAACTGGGCCACCTGGACGGACATCAGTTTGTATTGGAAACAATCACCACAGCAGCTTGCGCAGGCTGCAGGTACTCTGCTGCCAGCTGCCTGAGGTCATCTGCGGATACGGCTTGATAATCAGCAGAGATCGACAAAGGCCACTGTAACTGCTCAGGATGTCGGCCAGCCAGGCCAAGCACAGAATCCCGCCAGTACCGATTGGTGCGTTTCAAGTCCCTTATCGAAGTCAATGCAGGGTGTACAATCCTCTGCAGTTCCTCCTGCCCTATGGGTACACGCGCAAGCTGATTAGCCTCCTCCAGTACTATCTGGGCGACACGTTCAGCCTGATCAGGGGCAACGACCAACTGGGCGCGAAGGACGCCGTACCCCTCAAACACCTTGCTGGAGCGATTATACACCTCAGGCGAATACGTGGCCCCCAGCTTTTCCCTAATAGTTACCCGCAGCCGGTCATCAAGCAATAATGCCAGAACATTCAGAGTTCTTGTACGGGAGACATCCCAGAAATCATCGGTTTTCCAGGCCACGGTCACCAGGGCTTTATCAATGGCAGAGTCCACTACAAGATGTTTTCTTTTGCCGGTTGGGAAATTGGCTGTTTCCATGGTGGGAACAACGGTTTTTTGTCCGGGGCGATCACCAAAGTAACGGCTGACCAGGAAAATGACCCGGTCCGGGTCCACATCACCAACCACATCGATTTCCAGAGCGGCACTGCGAAAAACAGGAGTTAGCCAGGAAACGATCTCTGCCCGCTCCAGGTTGGCCACCTGCCTGTGATCGGCAACAGCGTACATCTGCCTACCATCAGCAAGAAAGGGTTCACCTTGAATGCGCATCACCCCCTCTACGCTTGATGCCATCTGTTCATACATCTGCTCCATACGTTGCATGGTCTTGTTCCAGGCTGTATCCCGAAACCCGGGGTCCTTGAGATAGGCAGAGAGCAATTGCAGGAGCTGTTCCAGTTCAGTACTGAGTCCCTCTCCAAAAAAAACAAAACTCTCAGGAGCTACCGTAAACCTGCAATCAATACTCGTTCCTGCCAATGCTTCCTTGAGCTGTTCAATGGTCAATTGTCCAAGCCCGCCGTGCTCGACAAACTGTTCCGCGACCATGGCCATGCCTGGTTTCGGTTCAGCCAATTTCCCGCTGCCAAAGCGAACAGCCACCTGCACCTGGTTCTTTTGAAATTTGGTTGGCTTGATTTGCAACAGAATATTGTTTGCCAACTGTACTCTTCTCACATCGATCTGTTCAATCAGCTCTGTGGTGACAATGGCCGCAGGTTGAGGGGGTACAGGCAGGTAGGGAAAGGGTACGGTTGCATCATCGACCACCTCTCGCAATTGAGAACCCACCATCGGCTCCTCCACCACCGCCAAAATCTGCTGCTTCGGTGTGGTGGTCTTGTGACGCAGATCTGCGGTACCCAACACCTCGTATAGCCTTTGGCCGTGGTCCCACAACTCCCGCATAGCCCTGTTGACCTGATCAACAGTTATGGTCTCAAGCATGGGCTGATACAGCTCCAGTTCCTGCTCAGGTGACAAAAAGACCTGATGGTTGTTGAGTTTGTGCGTTATCTGCTGGGCCAACATACTGCTGTCCCTGGTTGCAGCAGTCCGAACTTGCTTATGCAGGTATGCTGCCAGCTCCTTCTTCACCCGAACCAACTCAGCTTCGGTTATTCCCTGGGTCAACACCTGCTCTAAAGTACGAATCAGCAGCCCCATGCTCTCCTGCCAGCGGTCGGCACCGGTTCGTGCAACCAGAGTGGCATAGCCGTATCGATGGACAAACAACCCATTGTATACTTTGGCCTTAGTAAAAGGACTTCCTGCCTGCTCGCTTCTTTTGTCCAGTCGATGTTGGAATGCCGAAACAGCCAATTTTTGCTGCAGTTGCTGTCTCTTCCATGCACGTGTGTCCGCCTGAGGCTCAAAGTTGTACACTGTCGCTAGAGAAACTTCCGTATACCCCAGTTCTGGTTCATAGAGATACATGGCTTCCCTGCCTGTTACCGACACCTTACCCAGGTCGGGACACTGGACATCGACTGATGCACCTCGCAGAGAGCGAAAATTCTTGTTGAGCAAGGTTTCCGCTTTGCTCACGTCCATGTCACCGACTGCGATCACAATCATATTTTCCGGTCTGTACCAGGCATCATAATACGAGCGCAGCTGCTCGTTGTCCGCTTTGTACAAAACCTCTTCAATACCTATGGGATCACGTTCAGCCACCTTTGTCCCTGAAAATTCAAAAGCCATTCGCTGTTTCCACACCCTGGCAGAGGCCGTATCACGAGCACGCTTTTCCGCTAAAATAACCCCCCGTTCACGGTCGACCTCCTCCTCAAGGAGAAGAGCACCGCGGGCATAGTCTGCCAGAACAAGAAACCCTTCATCCAGTATCTCTTCTCCGCCGCCAGGCAATAAGAGCTTGTATACAGTCTCGTCATAAGTGGTATGGGCGTTGGTGTCCGCGCCAAATGCCATGCCGATGGATTGAAAGTATTCTATCAGCTCACCTGGAGGATAATGGGTGGTGCCGTTAAACAACATGTGCTCCAGATAATGGGCCAGTCCGCGCTGGTGCTCCTCTTCATGCAATGATCCCGACTGCACATCAAGATAGAGGGCAACACGATCCCTGGGTTCGTCATTGTGCATCAAGACATACCGTACTCCGTTCTCCAGCCTGCCAAAATGCAGGGCCGCATCCGGCTCCAGATCACTGCCTTCATGGGGCCAGGCCGTAGCAAAACAGTCTGCATGCTCCCGATGCATATCCATGCCGCGAAATGTACATCCAACAAGCGCAGCCATGCAGCAGACCAACAAAAGAGAACTGTGGCAATAATAAAAAACAGATTGTTTTCGAGCTTTCATATGGTCTCTCTTTAGGCAATATAAGATGGGTACCTATGGTAAAGATCTCACAGAGAGATTTCACCGAACCCGGTTTTTTCATAAAGATTTTGTCTCATTGAAGGGAAAAATACACAATCTACTTCGGAGTTTATCATAAAAAAGCCAATCGTCAAGAGGTGTGCAGGACTGGATATCCACAAAATGGGAGTGGTTGCCACTTTTCAGTTACTGTCGGAGGATGGTAATGTTGCTGAGGAGACCAGAAGTCTTGGAACTTTTGGCAAACACCGTCGGCAACTATGTCGTTGGCTCAAGAGGCACGATATTGAACTCGTTATGATAAAGAGTACCGGAATGTATTGAAAGAGCATCCATGAATCTCTGGAGGATGCCGGACTGCAGACGTTCGTGGTCAATACGCGGCACCTTAAAGGCAAAAGTTCACCGGCGCCGTAAGGAGAATTCTCTGTGGGGCTGCCAATGCAGCCAGGAAGACAAACAGTCAGTTCAAAGGCAAGTACCAGGAGCTTGTAATTCGACGGGGGGCACAAGCGGGCCTGCATTACCGCCTGCCACAAAATTCTTTGAGCAGTTTATTCTCTTTTTAAAAAACGGTTAAGCTTATATTGATCCCGAGATAGACGCCTGCAGCCGTTGTGGCAAAGAAAACCCCGCCACAATGGATGCAGGCGTTGAAGAAATACGGCCATTGGCCGAAGGCTCAAGTAGCGACCGTTTGACCCACTTGACCGGTAATACCTGTTTTGATTGGTAACCTTCGATCACGTCCGGTGGAAGATGGGGGAAATTGCGCTCTCAGCCACAAAGTAGTTTCACGGTAAAGAGATTCTTTGTTGCCACTGTGTTTGTCTCACCATGCTTGTCTCCGAGGTGAACCCTCTCTGCTGAGGGCAGCATCACTCGCACATTTTCAGTGTCCAAATTTTTTCTCCCTCTCCATACAAAGAAGATTCAGAAACAATCATGATGACAGACAGGACGGACTCAAAAGAGCAACGCAAAACAGTGGCAGAGTACCCCTGGTTTGTGGGTCTCAGAAAAACACGACAGGCTTCAGAAGAAAACTACATGAGCATTTCCAAACCGGAAAAGAAATAGCTGATTTCAAAAGCCGCAGTTTCGGGGGCATCTGAGCCATGAACGGCATTGGCCTCCAGGGAATCGCCAAATTCTTTACGCAAGGTGCCCTCTGCCGCATCTGCAGGATTGGTTGCTCCCATCAGATCACGCCACTTTTTGATAGCGTCTTCTGCTTCCAGTACCATAACAAGACAGGGCCCACTGGACATAAAATCGGTCAGTTCACCAAAAAATGGCCGTTCCCGGTGCACGAAATAAAACCCTTCCGCTTCTTCTTTGCTGAGGTACAATTTTTTTATGCCAACAACAGTAAACCCTTCACTATAGATCCGGGCAAGAATTTTCCCGGCATTTCCGGCCTTAAAGGCGTTTGGTTTAATGATTGCAAATGTTTTTTCCATGGTATGCGTACTCTCCTTATTCCTTCTATCAGTTTGCAGGCAATGTTTGGGGTGACAACAGTCTGAACGCACCGTCTTTGACCGTCAACATGACAAAGGCATCCAGATCCAGTCCTCCATGATCTTGGGCAGAAAAGGTGAAAATACCAGCCGTACCGATCAATCCCGTGATGGATTCAATGGCCTGGCGCACCTTTTCCTTGTCCGTACCTGCTGTTTCAATGGCCTTGACAAGAATGTTCATGGCATCATAGCTGTGACCGCCAAAGGTGGAAACATTCTCGTTAAACCTTTGTTTATACTCATTTTCATACTGAAGCAGCGCGGCCTTGACAGGGCCTTCTTCCAGCTCCTCTGCCACCAGGATTCGACTTGCTGGAAACAGGACGCCTTCTGCTGCTGCCCCGGCAGCTTGCACATATCGAATATTGGCAAAGCCATGACTTTGGAAAAGTGGTATCTCCCAACCCACCTGACGAATATTTGTGGCCACAATAGACTGGGCAGGAACGACCGACCAATTGACAACCGCCTGGATCTGGGCATCAGCCTTGAGTTTTGCCACAACCGCAGAGAGATCAGTGGCCTTCTTATCATAGACTTCTTTGGCCACGATGGTTATACCATACTCTGCGGCATACTTTTCCAACTGTTTTTTTCCTGCCTTGCCGAAACCTGTATTTCCTGTCAGAACAGCAATTTGAGAGATCCCCATGGTGTTCATGGTTTCATAAATCCGACGAACGGCAAAGCTGTCGCTGGGAGCTGTCTTAAACACATAGGGAGCAACCGGATGGGTAATGAGCTCCGCTGCTGAGCAGGAAATAAGAATGGTTTTACCAGCCTGACAGATTTTTTTAATCTTCAGGGTTTCACCGCTGGTGGAAGGACCTATAATCGCGAACACCTGCTCTTCTTCTATCAACTGCCTTGCAAAACTGATCGCTTTTTCAGGGCTTCCCTGAGAATCTTTAACGATCAATTCAATTTTCTTTCCCTGGATACCTCCCTGCGCATTCAACTGCTCCACCCGCATCCGCAGCGACCGGACTGCCGGCACCCCAAGAAATGAAACCGGACCCGTTTCAGCCAGAATAGCCCCGATCTTTATGGTCCCAGCCAGTAGTGTCCCCGACCAGACGGTGATAAGAGCTGTTGTCAGGATAACCAGCCAGGCCATTATTTGCTTTGGTTTTCTCCTCATTGCTTTCTCCACTCGTATGCTCTTTGCTGGAGCTCTGGGTATAGTCAACAGAAATGAAGCACCACTGGGGCGATGTGCTGACGAAATACTGGGGTACAAGATGCCGCCTGCCTTGCCCCAAGGCGTACATGCCAGCGAACGTTGCGCCTGCATACTGACAACGCAGGTCTTCCCTCTCCTACCTGTTTTCTTAAAAGAAATCGTCACACATTGCGGCTCAGCTCGCCTGAGTGAGGCCTGTCAGCGGCTACGCTACCCGCCGACGCCTGTACTCTTTTTACCTGATCGACAAAAAACGGCAATGATTTGGTGACGTTTCCTGGAAAGAAAAAACGGGTTAATCCAGATGGTACGCTTTCCCCCAGACATGACGCAAGGTTGAACTCCAGGATCACCCCACCCTTTCGGTGCACGGTAGATGGAATATCTGCTGCTGGATAGGTGGCACAGGACGTTCCGATAACAAGAAGAAGATCGGCTTGTGCTGCCAGGTATTCGACTTCCTCCATACGGTGAACACTTTCTCCAAAAAGGACAATATTTGGTTTAAGCGGAGCCTCACACACTGGACAACAAGGGTAAGGCATGCGCCTGAGATCGTTGGCTTCCATCGGTCGTTGAAATGAACACTCAAGACAATGCACCCAATGATGGGTACCATGTATTTCCAGACACTGTTCGGACCCGGCTGATTGGTGCAGCCCATCAATATTTTGTGTAATCAGGCCGCGTAACCAGGGCAACTGTTCCAACTTTGCCAATGCCTTATGAGCGGTATTGGGTTGTTTTCCCTCCAGGGTTTCTCCCAAAGCCCGATACAGCAACCACGCTTTGCCCGGATCTCTTTGAAACACTCGTAAAGTGGCATATTCCAGAGGATCGAACATGGTCCACAAGCCATCTGCTGAACGGAAATCTGGAATTCCAGATGGCACAGATATCCCGGCACCGGTCAGTGCAAGGGGGAATCTGCTTTGAGCAAGGACATCAACCAGCTCCTGCGGCACAGGATTCTCTTGCCAATAGCGCACAATAGTCATGGTTCATTGACCTCCTGATACACGCCATCCAAAACAAGGCTCCGCTTTGGTGGAAAAAGGTTTCTGGAAATCGGTCGATCAACCCATCCCCCCTCTTGTTTTGCAATATATTGGTCCATGCTGTAAAGAAAAGTCAATCAAATTCATGATCGCACCCTACAATCATTTTTTTTAAAAATAATACAGGAACAACCTATGTCGTACAAAAGAGCCATACACGCTCCTACAAGGACAAATACTCCTGCCCCGGATTTCTCATCAACATTTCTCTTATTTGAAAAAAATCTATAAAAACAAATGGATGCGTTATCTGTAAGCAGGCTCAAATTGCGCCAAACTGTCCACCAGCCCTCAGCCCAGGCGATACCAACATCAGCAGCCTTTTGGCTACACATATACCCTGGTATTATAAGCTGCCAAAAAAAACCGAACCTGGCGCCGCTTGAGCTGATGAGACATCTGGACCGCGTGCAACATACGTCCACATATTTGAAAAAACTTGGGTGGATGAGAAAAGTATATCGCTCTCTCATCTCGTGATGGCACAAGACCTCTGTGGTGAAATCCAGGTAGCCTGCATGTAGAACCCGTTCTCTCAATGAGGCCCCAAAAAAAAAGCAGTTCAGGGGTGAATTCCTGAACTGCTTTTTGGCCTATTAGTGGGGTGAGCGATGGGACTTGAACCCACGACCTCCGAGGCCACAACCCGGTGCTGCCACCAGCTGAGCTACGCTCACCACCTGAAGTGCTGGGCTATATACTCTTAAGCAGACTTTTTAGCAAGTACAAAAATCACCCCCCTATACAGTTCGTGCTATAATTCTTGATGGCAATGTTTACACAATTTGGCCCTTCTTTTAACCAGTTCTGTGCAATATGGGCATTCCTTGAGATAATGCCTCTCCAGAATCTTGTTAATAGCCATATTAACGGACATTGCCAACTCTTCGTTCCGAAAGGTGGTGTTGCGTAACGGCTCAATACAATCCAGGTTGTTCAATTCTACCAGATACTGAACAGCTCTTTTCAACACCTCAATATTTGCCTGGCCGGATGTCAGAAGAAAGAGCACGGGTTCCAAATCATTCTCAGCAATGCAAGTATCCAGGGCCTGGGTAGCTTTTTTCACTTTCTGGTATTGTTCGTTCTGCCTTTTGAGTTCATCAATATTGACCACACTACCCTTAAAGGCGGATTTACCGACCACCATCATGTTGATAGCTTCCTTTGAATTAGGGAGCTGCATATGACGGTAGGATCCGACATGACCGTACTGGTTTTCAATGTATTGCCAGCCCTTCACAAACAGCGGGCAATCGTCATTAAGACAGATATACAGGTATTCCGATCCCCAGCCGAGACCGTCTCCAACATGAATGGGCGGCGCATGACAAAGGCTGAGCTCCTGGCTGCAGTGGGGGCAGGCATGTTTTTCTTCCAGATATTTCAGAACAGTAGATAACATAAACGGGATTTTCCTCCTCTCAAAACCCAGTCATTTGCCTCTCCAGGTTCAGAGTTTTCATTGTTCTCAATATCGGTGCGCCTTTTCCTGAATCCGAGAGCGTATCCACACAGTACCGAGCCAAGGCGATTCGATCATGGCTGATACAACCGGCACTGCAATCCTTTTCAGACACGACAAGGTACATACGATCACAGCAGAGCCTTGACCCTGCTACCTACAATCGCATTACACATCAAGAAAGATCCAGGCACAGGGTGTTGGTTTGATCAGCATTACCTCTTTTTTCACCTGTTATTACCCCTGTGGTACAAACACGCAGGTGTACCCTGCCACCGATGCACACTTTTTCATACACCTATACATAACCATCCCTGCCTTGAAGGTCAACAGCACCCCCATCCTTCACATCATCTTGCCGAGCACATCGTCAACCTCTTTGGCCTGTGCCATGCGGGTCTCAAGAAATGCCTCGCTGAATTGCCGGGTGTTATCCTCTATGAGAGTCACAAGCCTGTCAATCTCCGCCTCTTCGGCAAGATTCATGATCCAGGAGAAATTCTTGAGAAAATCGTTCACTATCTTTCTGCTGTCACCACTGGTGGACATAATCTCCGCATATGTTCTGGGATTTTGTGAGTGGACTCGGGCCATGGCAAGGATGGGATAAAGAGATGTCAAGGTGGAATGACTGGCCAAATCCTCACTGGTAATCTTGTTTTGATGCAGGGTCAAGGCCAATGCCACCGAGATGGCTGTGGGCAGCTTTTGCCCCACGCCCATGAGCAGATCATGTTTCTCTGGAGAATCGTGGTAAATATCCGCTCCGTGTTTGTACAGAAATGCTTCAAACTCCGAGCAGAATAGACCGCTGCGGGATGTACGAACAACGATGGCGTTCTTGTCCTTCATACTTGCGGCCTGCGGCCCCCACAGATTATGCACCAGCATGATCTCCACAGCATCGTTGGTCACCTCCAGGGCTGTATCAATACTCTGCTCTGATTCGCCTGCAAGAATGATCAGGGCCTTGTTTCCCGCAAGCAAAGGACCAATTTTTTGAATGATTTGAGCGGTGATCGAAATAGGAACGCAGACAACCACCACGTCCACGTGGTGAACCATCTCTTCCGGACGTACCACTGAGGTCCGGCCAGTGAGAACAACCTGGTATCCCTCACTCTCCAGCCTTTGGGCAAACCAGCGGCTCATTTTTCCCGTTCCGATGAATCCAAATGATCGGATATGCTTTGTCCGCATATCGATGCGTGGGAAACTGCCCAATATCCTGATGGCTTTCTTTTGCTGGATAACCTTGTTCTCAATATGCGCAATGGCCTTCCGCATCTGATCATGCTGGATGTGGCCTTCGGCTTCTAAATAAATCTGGAGTTTCTGGGTGATCAAATCATTCTCGGTTCGCATATCCACTATATTGATCCCCCGGGAAGAAAATTCCCGAAGGAGATCAACCAGAAGACCAACCCTGTCATCAAGAGGGACCGTTACCAAGGTGGTGGCGTCATATCCGGTAGGTTGAACCAGCTTATGCGCAAACACTGCAAACCGTGTTCTGTTATGAGCAGCAATGCCCCTTTCCAGAACAGATATGCCTTTCGCCTGCAGCAGATCCTGGGATTCGACGATACCAACCCCTGTATCACCCTTTTCCCGAAAGGACGTACTCGCACTCTCCACATCCTGAACATGGAGCTGGGAGATGCCTGCAAGGTAGGTGTCCAAAAATTCCGCGCCTTGGGTAAACGCTTCCCTGCGGCCTATGAGTACGCTGATATCCGAAAGCTTGGTGTCAGGATCAAGTACGCCCAAAGACAGGTCTGAATGGAGGATGACATTATCGATCCAATAGCCATGCTTAAGCATCTCAAAAAGCCGAAAATACTGCTTATTATCTCCTTCACGTGTGTTATAAACCGGCAGGACGATACAATCGACCTCCTTCTTGTTGAACACACTGAGAATCTGCGTCATGCTGGCGTAGGTCCTGATGTCAGCCTGCCGGTCAAACTGCCTGGCTGCAGTCCAGGATAATGAGCCCTCTGGTCCTAAGGTGGCAATGATACACATAAGTCAACAGCCTGTTGATAAAGATGACAGTGCGGTCCCGATCTACTGGGACATGCTTGCATACCTGATACAATGTGTGATAACCACAGTACAGCTTGTTTCTTTTGAAAAAAACAAAAAACATGAAAACTGCGGGTACACGATATCTTCCCGGCCACATTGTTCTGAAAAAGAAAAAAAAGCAATGCGAAAAAAGACGATACAGCCGGCCACCTGCCGGTGGTCCAGAAACAAATTCGCCCTTGCCATAGCCAGGATTTCTCATCAGCCCAGGCGGCATCATCTTGGGCAGTAAACTGCCCAAGATGATGCCGCCTGGGCCGAGCTTTGGTGGAGATTTTGTTGAAGTTTGAGTCGGCTTACGATCAAGACTTTTACCTTATTTTTGTGTATTTTTTCTCCAATGAAAAAATGTTCATGAGAAATCAGGGGGAGCCTCCTGGCTTTTCTCCCTCGGTGGCAGGGGATTGATGAACACCCAAACGTCTTGCGCCTACCTTGTGTATCAAGGCGCACAGGTTCTGGTGCCAGTCAAAGCTATAAAAAGACCATCCACATAAAGCAGAATGTCCGGTATAGAGGAAAATGTTGGTGAATATCTTCAGGCCATGAAAGAGTCCGAGCGTTTCAGCAGGCAGCTTGTCGCCCATAAGCTGCTGCCGGAGAAGACAGCACAGACGATCTCCGCCGGGGCGCTTGGGGCCGAGTTGCAACAGATCCTGCGGCAAATCGGCATCCCCTCACTGTACTCGCACCAGTACAAAGCCATCAACCAGATACTGGCCGACAACAATATCATCATATCGACCCCGACATCCTCTGGTAAAAGCCTGGTCTACAACCTGCCGGTACTTCTCCAGGCCTGCCGAGGTGCAAAGAGGCATAAAGCTCTCTACCTCTTTCCTCTGAAAGCCCTTGCCCAGGATCAACATCGCACAGTATGCGGCCTGTTTGCACAACTGCGGCACAGTATTCCGGATGATGTCCCGCCTGCAGCAATCTATGATGGCGACACCTCTGCCTACAGAAGAAAGATAATACGAAAAAAACCACCCCGAGTGCTGATTACCAATCCAGATATGCTGCACAGGGCCATTTTGCCGTACCATGAACAGTGGGCACATTTCTTTGCCGGATTACGCTATGTGATTCTTGATGAAGTCCATACGTTAAAGGGAGTTTTTGGCTCCCATGCGGCCTGGCTGTTGAGGAGGCTGCGAAGAATCTGCTCGATATATTCGGTTGAGCCGACATTTATCCTCGCATCTGCCACCATAGGCAACCCCATAGAGCTGGCTACCGAGCTTACTGGCCTTGCATTTACAGGCATGACCGAGTCAGGCGCCAAAACGGCCCCCAAGCATATCACGCTGCTCAACCCCATCGACTCGGCAGCCGGTGCAGCCACAGTGCTTGTAGAGTCAGCCATGCGCCGTTCTCTGCGTACCATTGTGTATACCCAGTCCAGAAAAATGACCGAATTGATCGCCATCTGGGCCGCTCAGCGGATGCCGAAGCATAAAGACCTTATCGCCTCCTATCGAGCCGGCTTCCTGCCAGAAGACCGAAGGGCCATCGAAAAACGTCTCTCTTCTGGCGCCCTGCTTACCGTCATTGCCACCTCAGCCTTAGAACTCGGTATCGACATAGGCTGCCTGGATATATGCATACTCGTTGGCTACCCGGGTTCAATCATGGCAACCTGGCAGAGAGCTGGCCGTGTCGGTCGTGCGGGCAAGGAGTCCCTGGTCATCCTCCTTGGACAGGAAGATGCCCTGGATCAATATTTCATGCGTCACCCCGAGGATTTTTTCACCCGACCTGTCGAACCGGTCACCATCAATCCGAATAACCCGGCCATTGCCAGGCAGCACCTGATCTGCGCTGCCGCCGAATACCCTCTCAAGAGCGGGGAAGACCTGCTTTCTACGCAAAAACAGTCTACTCTCCTTTGCGAGCTCTGTGCCAGCGGCGCACTTCTGCAGTCTGCTACCGGTGAGCAATGGTACGCTGCCCGGAAATATCCGCAACGGCATGTCCACCTCAGAGGCGGGGGGAAACGTTTTACCCTGTACAGGACGGGGGAAGACACAACCTTTGGGGATATTGACGGCCACCGGGTGTATGCCGAGTGTCACCCTGGAGCAGTCTATCTCCATATGGCCCAACCCTACCTGGTCGATCACCTGGACCTGGAAAACCACCATGTACAGCTCTCTTTGTTTGCTGGAGCATACTATACAAGACCGCTGACCGAAAAAACAACCGAGATCCTGGAGATATATGAACAGGTCACCCTTCCCGGAGCCCGCCTTTTCTTTGGTTTGCTCAAGGTGCGTGAACAGATAACCTCCTTCCTCCGCATTCTGAAAGGCAATCATCGGGTCATCGGCAAAACAGCCCTGGAGCTTCCGGCCCATATCTTTGAAACCGAAGGATTCTGGCTGGTCCTCCCTGATTCCCTCAAGACCACGATGGACAAGGAGCAGCTTCATTACATGGGTGGCATCCACGCCATGGAACATGCCATTATCGGGCTACTGCCTCTTTTTGTGCTCTGTGACCGCAACGATATCGGCGGTATCTCCTTTTCCTGGAACCAACAACTGGATGCCTCAGCGGTTGTTATCTACGATGGCTATGCCGGGGGAATGGGACTGACCAGAGCAGCTTTTCAGGACATCGAAGCGCTTCTGCGCAAAACCCTGGAGGCGGTGCGGACATGCAGGTGCGCAAGCGGTTGCCCCAGCTGCGTACATTCTCCCAAATGCGGCTCAGGGAATCGCCCGATAGATAAAGCCGCCTGCGTCAAAACCCTGGAGAGTATCCTGAGCCCTGGATCCGCTCCAAAATGCCAGCATCGGATACCACTTTCCACTCCTCCTCTCACCGGTACCCCGGAAAAAGACAAGGATGTGCTCGCAAGTCTGCGCTTTGGAGTGTTTGACCTGGAAACGCAGAAGAGTGCCCAGGAGGTCGGGGGATGGAGCCGCTGTCACCTGATGGGCATCAGTGTGGCCGGGTTATTTGATAGTAGAGAGGACCGATATGTCAGTTACCAAGAGGATGCCATTGACGATTTTCTCGAGCATTTAGCTGCTTTTGATCTAGTGATCGGCTTTAACAACAAACGCTTTGACAACAAGGTCCTCTCTGCCTATACCAATACCTCACTGTCTGCCCTGCCCTCGATAGATCTTCTGGAAATTATTTATACCCAGTTGGGATACCGGTTGAGCCTGGACCGAGTGGCAGAACATACACTGGGAGTACACAAGAGAGGCAATGGGCTTCTGGCATTGAAATGGTACCGTCAAGGGAGAATGGAGGAATTAATCGCCTATTGTTTACACGATGTGAAAATCACAAAAGACCTCTTTCTTTTTGCTTACCGGCAGCAGCACCTGCTTTTTCAAAACAAAGCTGGCAATACGGTACGGCTGCCGGTTGACCTCCGCAGGGTTATAGATCAAGTGATGCATGGCCCCAAAGGTTGACTCAAGGCCAGACCAGACTTTCATGCACCCAACCTTCTATCTGCGGGTGGTTGACCTTGTACCACTCGCCTTGCTGACTCACCTTTTTCAGAATCACATCTCTAAAGACACTACCGACCTTCGCCTCCTTGGTACTGGGACCGGTACGAACATTGCCTTCCTTGACTGTAACAATAAGGTAGGCGGCGTCGCTGAGCAGGGAATGGTAAATCCACCCTTTGTCTCCTTCATAGTCTTCCACCTTATACCACTGATCTCGCTGGGAAAGAACCTTGACAGGGTACCCTTTGGGCAGCTGAAAAATAATCTCGTACTTCTCGCCGGGGCCTGAACGCATATTTATACCGTCTTTCGCCACACTTTTATAGGCCGCAGCAGATGCATTCAAGACAGCACCGCTTACAAGTGCGCCACTTATCAAGCCTGTGACAATCCACTTTTTAACTGATTGTACATCCATGTTATTCTCCTTTCTACCTTATTGGGAGGTTTTACTCACTCCAGTGAGGTGTATTAAAAATTCCTGATTGCCCTTTTTCCCCTGTATCGGGGCGGGAAGTACCCCTTGTGTCCGCAGTCCTATATCGGCTGCATACCCGCTTACCATGTCAATGGCCTCTCTGTGCAGAAGAGGGTCGGAAACAATACCACCCTCTCCTACTTTTTCACGGGGCAGTTGAAACTGTGGTTTGATCAATGCAATAATAATGATGGTATCTGTAAAAAATGAAAGTACAGGTTCAAGTAACCGGGTCAAGGAGATAAAAGAGGCGTCTATGACGCAAAGATGTATGGGCTCGGGTATCTCTTTTCTGCTAAGGAAACGAGCATTGGTCCGTTCCAGGACCACCACATTGCTCTGCCGACGAATTTTCCAGTCCAGCACCCCATAACCAACGTCTACACAATACACCTTTGCCGCACCATGCTGCAAGAGACAGTCGGTGAACCCCCCTGTGGAACATCCGATATCAAGGCAGGTCATTCCTCGGGGAGACAAGGCGAACTCCATCAGCGCCGCTTCCAGTTTATACGCCCCCCGACTGACATATTTTTTCGCTTGCACCAGACCGATACAGACATGCTCGTTATACAGCCCGTTGGTTTTGCTGCGAACTATCCCGCCGACCGTAACCTGCTCACCTTCTATAAGAAGACGGGCATCCTCAATGGTGGATGCAATCTGCCTTTCCAGGAGCAATGTATCAAGCCTCTTTTTCTTTGCCACAGGAGATATGCTCAAGCACTACTGTTACAGATAGAGCGCTGACACCTCACCCCTGTTCTGTCAACACAAGACGTTCCCAGAGCACATGCAACTACTTGTACAATTGGAATAAATACCATTTTTTAACGGGCGCTCTCCACCCCACATTCCTGATGGTGTTTCTTACTTCCGTTTGAACCGGTTAGATCAACAACACGACCGAAGATGGTGCCGCCTGGGCTGAACCTGGGTGAACAATTTGACGAAATCTCAACCCGCTTGCGGACTGCGCATCCATCTATTGTGGTCTCTTTTTCTCAAATGAGGCAAATCGTTCAAGAGAAATTCGGGTTAGAGGCTCTCGAGCTTACGTCGTGCCGTCCCGGCCTCACTGCTCTTGGCATATTCCTTGAGCAGTTTATTGTAAATAATCTTTGCGGTTTCAATATCAGTTATCTTCTCAAAGGACATTCCTTGTTTCAGAAGCGCCTTGGGCGCAAGACTATCTTGGGCGTGGTTGGAAATAACCTTCTGATAATCGAGAATGGCCAGGTCGTACTCACCTTGGGCAAAAAAACACTCGCCCATATAGAAGAGGGTTAAGGCTGCTGTATGCCCCTGTGGATTTGAAACTAACAACTCTTCAAGGCTCTGGTACGCCTGTTGATATTTCCCGGCTTTATAAAGTCCAATGGCCAACTCCAAGGGAGATGATTGTTTCTCTGACGGAGACTTCATCCCGGATGGGTCTTTTTCTGAGGATTTGGGTGGTGTATTTCCCTGAAAGGTTTCCATCTCTGAACTGAGAGGTCCTCCAAAAGCCCCACCGTCAACAACCGTCGCGTTGCCAATCTTTCTTTTTTTCGCACTTGGCCGCACGACGATTGCGGCCATCGAGCTTTCTTCTTGCGCCCACCGTCTTGTCCGCTCGATGCGCTTCTTTTGGGCAGCTTCTTCTGCGGCCTTACGTGCTCGCAGTTCCGCCTCTTGCACCCGTGCCCTCTGTAGTCGGTCATAACTGCTGGTCAGTCCGGCGAGCTGACTCTCGATCCGGCGTATCTTTTCATGTAGGCCGTCTATTTCACTCTGGGTTGACTGCACCAGTTCAGCCAGGGCCGTCTGGAGCGTCGCGATATCCTCCTTGGCCTGTTCCCGTGTTTGACTGGACTGGTGGGCACTCTCTTCGATAAGTCCTTTGAGACGGAGCGTTTCGGACTCCACACGATCTATTTTGTTGACAGAACTGGCCTGGCGCCGCTGCATCCTGTTTACGGTATTGCTTTTGACATCTTCAAGCTTTTGGTTAACAGCGCGTAACTGATAGTGCAAATCACGTACTTCATCCTGGGTTGCGCACTGCGTCAGCAGGACAAGCGAGCAACCGGCCAGAGCAAGGTGGCGTATTCTTTTCATAGACGCTCCTGTATAGTGATATGAGGCCCGATAAAACTTTTCATTGCGGTCTCGGCGACCATTGCGGGTAGGATTGATTACCCTTCAGGCTCAAAAGTACCCGCATATTTTTCCCATTGACTCCAACGACACATATAGTTGATTGACCATTTCTTTTCCGTGTAAATGCCAACATTTTCCCATCAGGAGACCAACTGGGCGACTCAAAATCTCCCCAGCCACTACTCAATTGCCGAACATTTTTCCCATGCGTATCCATAACAAAGAGTTGATAATGGCCTCCGACCATTCCAGTAAAAGCAATACGATCACCCTTGGGCGACCAGACCGGCTCACTATTTTCCGATCGTTTGAAAGTCAACCGCCTGACACGTTTCGAGGCCATCTCCATGATGTAAATCTGGGGTTTACTACTGCGGTCGGACACGAAAACAATACAACGACCGTCTGGTGCATATGAAGCAGATACATTGATGCCAGAGTCGTGTGTTAACTGCTCAAGTATTTTCCCTTCCCTGGTCATCAGGTAGAGGTCAGGGTGCCCTCCCTTGCTCAGAGTCAGCACCATATGTTTGCCGTCCGGGGAAAAGGCAGGCCCCAGGTTCATACCTGCACGCCTGGAAAGGGAACGGGTTACCGCCGATTGCCTCAGATCAGTGATATAGAGGTCCTGGTTGCCCCGATGATAGGTACTGTAGGCCAAATATTTACCGTCCGGGGTATATCGTGGGGCCACGCAGAGATGCCTGTGCCGGGTAACCTGTTTTTGGGTACGACCGAGGATATCGCTCACATAAACTTCCTTTCTTCCCGTTGCATCTGATATATAGGCAATGGAAGTCCTGCTGACACCCGGCTCCTCTGTCAATTCCTCAATAAGGGCATCTGCCAGACGAAGCGTCATATCATCAAGCTGGAGGGGCTTGCCACGATACCTCCGCCCAGAAAGAAGTCTATTTTCAGCAACATCAAGCAACCTGCCTTCCAGGGTACACTCCGGACCCTGGTCATCATACTTGCCGACCACCACATAATCAACGCCCAGGCTCTGCCAATCTGTCTGCTGGAGGTCTTTCTGCCGTGCAGTGTCAACAGTTTCGATAAAACCGTGCAGTTCAAGCGCCTGACCAAGCAGATCGGCTATGGCTCGCCCCTTGTTTCCCATTGGCGAGGAAAAGGCGGGTACGGCAATCAGAACTTTACGGACATCTTGAGGAATGAAATCGAGGTAGAGACGTTTGGCGGCCAAAGCAGTGCTCATGGTGCAGCTGAGCGACAAAACAATAGCGGCCATCAAAGTAACAAAACGTGTACAGGGCATCATTCTCCTTTCTCACAAAACTGAACTCTACGCTTACATGACAAGCTCACCAGGTCGGAAACGAAGACCGACTTCCAGGGTAGCTTCCTGCATTAATTGGGGAAACCTGGGCATTGGAGCCGCACTGTTAATGGTTTTGATAACAAACTGGTCAAAAAAAGGGTCATTGGATTTTCGTTCAAATGCGGTACGCAATACCCGTCCACTCCGATCAATGGTCACAACCACCACGGCTTCAAGATTGCTATCCCATTTTTTCATCTCCGGAAGAATCCAATAACTCTGTACCTGTTGATACAGGGTGGCAATATACTGCTTAAACACATCAGAGTTGACCTGAGCAGATCCTCTCCCCCGTCTTGTTGGCGATCTCCTCAAAACGCCCTGGCCTCGCATGGCCGCCTGCTCTTTGTACATGGTGGCCAGTTCTTCCCGGGCTCTCTTTGCCGCCGCATCAGCTCGTTGCTGAGAACGCTTCAGTTCCAGCTCTCTCTTGCGACGCTCCCGCTCCTGCTGCTTGCGGAGTTGCTCTTGCCTGGCTTTTATCCTGTTCTGGGCAGCGAGTTTTTCCCGTTCTCTTTCTTCGGCCAGCCGTGTATCTTTGGCTTTTTTAATTTTTCGTCTCTTTGGCTTGACTGAAACGGGCTTTGCCTCAACAACAACCGGCGGCTCAGGCTCTGGAATGGCAATCTCCTTCTCAGGGATGACCTCCTCAGGCTCGGGAGGAGGATCCTGTGCTTCTGTAACGGATTTGGACGCCACCTGCTTGGGCGGCTCAGCCGGAGCAGATACAGGGCGCCTTTCCGGTAGAGGCATAGAGACCAGATCAACGGTTATGATCTCTTCAAACAACGGTTTGCTCTCAAACATTTGAGGAAGATACAAAGAACCATACAGCAAGACAACATGCAAAAGAAACGCCAGTCCAATGGCTGGTTTCCAGAGAGTATCTTCAGACGCCTGCTGCCGGAAGAAATCCTTTTCAGAAAGTTGTACGTTTGACACAGGCTATTGTCCCTGCTGTATCTTTTCAGACGGTACAGTTATCATCCCAACCTTCTCAAAACCCGATGCCCTGATATCGCTCATGGCAGCGACCACGATACCGTAGGGCACCTCCTTGTCTGCGCGCAAATAAACGGGTTCCCTCTTTTTTTGTTCTGCCAATGCACCCAACTGCTGCCTGAGCAGCGAAGCGCTCACCTGAACAGAACCCAGCAGCACCTCACCATTTTGCTTGATGGTGACAACGATTGGATCTTCCTGTTGACGCAGGGTTTTGGCCGTTGTCTTAGGCAGATCGACTTCAAGCCCCTGGGTCATCATGGGAGCAGTAACCATAAAAATAATGAGCAGGACAAGCATGACATCGACCAACGGGGTGACGTTGATTTCAGCGACCAGCCCTTTCCTGTTTTTCCCGCCAAGTGGTCCCATGATCGTCAAGCCCGTGCCAGAATATCTCGTTCAATCAAATTCAAGAAATCGGAACTGAAATTTTCAATATCCGATTCCCTGGCTGCCACTGTATTGGAAAAATGATTAAAAAAGATGACCGCAGGGATAGCCACTGCCAACCCTGCTGCTGTGGCCACGAGAGCTTCCGATATGCCAGGGGCAACAACCGCCAGGGAGGCCGACCCCCGCACTCCTATATCCTGGAAAGAAGTCATTATCCCCCAAACCGTACCAAACAAGCCGATAAAGGGGGTGGAGCTGCCGGTGGTTGCTAAAAAACCCAAGGAACGAGACATTCTATCGCCCTCCAGTATCTGCGCTTTGCGCACCGACCGCTTCAGGTTTTCCATGGTTGCCAACTGCATTGCCAGGGGGGGATTATTATCTCCGGCTGCCCTGGCGGCATTGAGTTTTTTTAATTCAGTATAGCCGGTAACAAAAACAGAAGCCTCAGGGCTTTGTGTATGATGCTGGGCTGCTCCAAAGGCCTCGTTGAGATTCTTGCATCTCCAGAATATTTCAAGAAATGATCGCGACGCTCGAACCGAGCGCCTGAACATAAAATACTTGGTAACCACAATAGTCCAGGAGACCAGAGAAAAAAGAAGCAGCGTCAGCATAACCGCTTTAACCATCATCCCGGCATTGAGCATCATTTCAATGATTGAGAAAGTCACAATATACCTGTCACAACGCAATAGTTTTACGATCACCAGGACCGGGCCTTGCCCAGTCTTCCGGCGCCTGTCTCCACGTGATCACTCTGCAGTGCACGCGTACCTGAGCTTGCATAAAAGTCTCATTTTTCGGCGGGGACTCTCCGATGCAGGGGGCATCGAAATACACAAGACAGTGGGTACACTGTCACGCAATAAGGTACGACATGAGCAAGGTCTGAGCAACCCCGATGCCACCTCTGTTCAACCCAGAGGTGAACCAGATATGAGAGAGGGGACCTGCAATCTTCCTAAATCCGTAATGGCTGAACGCCCTGTTATTCATAACCCATTGTGGCCAAAGAGTGAAAATGAGCAAAAGATAGGTGTCAGGATGAGCCAATCGCCCTGCGTGGGCGTTCAAATTCAGGTTTCAGGTAAAACTTTATGCAAAACGAAACGCTCAATTATAAATGAAAAGAATAAATCTGTCGACCTCCATCTAGGGATGGTGTACAAATATTGTGAAAAAAAATGTTACCCGGTACCTGAGCGTGCCGGACACCATATTCAGTTTTTCCTGAGGTTCATAATGAGCGATGCACTCTACGATGTGGTTATCATAGGTTCAGGGCCGGCAGGTATCCAGGCTGCCATTCACGCGTCCCGAAAAAAAGCGCAGGTCCTCATGCTGGGTCGGATAGAAAACTCTGCCCTCTCTGTGGCCCATGTTGAGAACTATGCCTGCATTAGCGGGGTCTCCGATGGGAGAGAACTCCTGGAAAAAGGTTTGGGACAGGTCCAGAGCTTCGGTACTGCAATCGCCCAGGAAGATGTGCTGAAAATTACCGGACCGAACCCTCTTTTTGATATTGTCCTTGAAAGTGGACGATCCGTCCGTTCTCGGACAGTCATTTTTTGCATGGGTGTTTCGAAAACCAAGCTAAACATCCCCGGAGAAAAAGAATTTTCCGGTCGTGGCGTGAGTTACTGTGTGGATTGCGATGCCAATTTCTACAAAGGTGCTGTGGTGGCGGTCACAGGTAACCGCAGTGCGGCTGTGGACGGTGCCCTCACCCTGCTCGACTATGCTTCCAGAGTTTACCTGATCGCGAAAGACCTGGAGGTTTCCGAGGATCTGCGCCAGAAACTTGAGGCCAGTGAGGTGGAATGGATCACAAGCTCCATCGAGGCCGTGGAAGGCGAACAGGCTGTCCAGTCCCTTCGCCTCACGGATGGCCGTGACATAGAAACCGAGGGGCTCTTTATCGAACTTGGTTCGAAAGGCGCCCTGCAGTTAGCCACCCAAATAGGGGTGCAGTTGGATACGGAATCCTTCAAGTACATCAATACCAACAAAAAACAGGAAACCAATATTGCAGGCGTTTATGCTGCCGGCGACATAGTCGGGCCTCCCCTGCAGATGGCCAAAGCTGTGGGCGAAGGATGTGTAGCCGGCATGGAAGCGGCCACCTATGCCAAAAAACAAAAAAGGGCTGAGGCGCAATAAAAAAGTATGCAGTACCGTTGCTTCAGCGGTACTGCTCCTGCTCTTTCTGTGCCATGAGGTACCGAAAAATCTCGCGACTGTGCCGGGGATTTCTGGTCTGGGCAAACAGGTAGGCCAACCGGAGCAATGCGTTTTTCTCAACAGCAGGCAGCTCTTGCTCGATCACATCCATCACCCTACTCTTCCACAGCTCGCTCCATTCCAGCCCTTCGGCCTCACACACTCTTTTTCTTTGCAAAGCCTCATTGATCAGTTGATCACGCAGATAGACGATCTCCTGCATTTGCTTGTTTTTATGAAGTTTTTCTCCTTTTCGTTCAGAAACGAATATATAGAGTTCTTCCTGGCCCTGGTCGCGGAGCAGTTTGGTAATGTATTTCAATTGCCGTTTTTTAGCCCCGCCCTTCAGGGTTTGGGCATCGAGAAAAAGGTCCCTGACGGCCCTGCTGCATGGGACCTGCCTGATGGTCTGTGCTGGCAGGGTAACTATCTCCTGTACAAGCTTTTCTATTTGCTTGACTCGTCGTTTCTGCTCAGATCTGCTCACTTGCATGGGAGTCACTTGGGCCAAAGGGATTGCCGCCTGCGTCCAACGCCAGCTGCCTTATCGACGGTGCAGTGCTTGGATGTGGTATCGCGAAAGCGGTAGCATGCCGGTTTTTTCGTTTCTTTTTTGTGTACCTGACATCGGCTCAACCTGTCGGCAACACGCTTTTTCGCCTCAACAGGGTAACGATTTTATCCAGGATACGTGCAGCCGTTTCCTCCTTACTGAGCAACGGTAACATGATGCTCTCTTGGTCGTCAATGAGCAATACCTGGTTGGTATCGACATCAAAGCCTGTCCCATCCCCCAGGATATCGTTGACCGCAATGAGATCTAATTGTTTTTCAATCAATTTTTTCCGGCCTTCCTGCTCGTGATTGTGGCTTTCGGCTGCAAATCCCACCAGTACCTGCACATCGGGTTTGCGAGTTCCAAGGCCAGCAAGGATGTCCCTGTTTTTGACCAGCTCAAGGCTGCAATACTCCTGCTTTTTTTTTATTTTCTGCGCCCTGACCTCAACCGGGCGATAATCAGCAACAGCGGCAGCCTTGATAACCACCGCAGCAGTATCGGAGACGGTCGCCACCGCTTTTTCCATATCGGCAGCAGATACAACCTGAACACATGCCACTTCCGGAGGCAGCGGCAGATGGACCGGACCGGTCACCAAGGTCACCTCCGCGCCCCTTCTTTTGGCAGCACGGGCCAACGCATATCCCATTTTACCGCTGGAACGATTGGTCAGATAACGTGCCGGATCAATCCGCTCCTGTGTCGGTCCTGCTGTAATGACAACCTTTTGCCCCTTGAGATCCTGTGGTGTGAGCGCGGCAAGGAGTCGTTCACGAACCGTATCCCAGTTGGCAAGACGCCCTCTACCTGTCTCTCCGCAAGCCAGATGTCCCCTCTCCGGTTGGATGACATGATACCCAAAGTCCAGTAATCTAGAAATACTCTCCTGCGTTGCAGGATGCCCATACATGGCGGCATTCATCGCCGGGCAGACAACGACAGGAATGTGTGCAGCCAATACCGCTGTGGAGAGAAGATCCTCGGCGCTCCCTGTCGCCAGTCGGGTAATGGTCTGTGCAGTTGCAGGAGCAATCAAAATAATATCGTGTTCTCTGGACAGATTGATGTGAGCCATCACACCTTCCGGGTCCAGGGCAAACATATCCGAGTGGACTCGATTGCCGGTCAGGGCCGCAAAGGTGAGCGGGGTAATAAACTGTTGCGAGGCCGCTGTCATGACAACGGTGACAACGGCCTCTTCCTTGATCATCTCGCTCGCCCATTGAGCGGCCTTATATGCGGCTATGGAACCGGTGATGCCCAACAGAATTCGAGTACCTGAAAGCTTATTCATGAAAGCGGCTGGAGAACAGTGAGCTGTTCCACACCTCCTCTGTTCTAAGAGAAAAAAAGTCTAACGACACATGGTCAGCTGAGCCACTACCATCTACAGTGGTAGTATGACAACACATATGCCCAACCAAGTAGAATGAGAAGCCAAAAACCGCCGAACCTGGCCCAGCCTGAGCTGTTGAGGAATTGGGGCTTTTCCGAAGGGCGGTTTGCCGGTCCAGCAGTCGGTCTCCTGGTCGGAAGATCAGGCAACCTGTTTGCGAAACAGGTTGCCTGAGAAAAAGAGAAACGGCATGAAGAATGAGGGCGAAAAATTATTCGCCCACTGCCTCGCCGAAAGGATTGAGCGCCGTGGCAGCAGTCTGATCGATGGTGACATAGAAGGCAAGGGTTGTCTTCCCCAGCCTACCGCCATCACTGATAATCATCATACAGGTTTTACTGGGCTTCACAAAGGCGAGCATAATATCTTTAGTCGAGGTCTCCCCGACCTTCTTCCATTTGTTCCCCTGCATCGACTGAACCATATAATCTTTCAAAGAGAGCATCGAGACATTCCCCTTATAAACATATACCCCCCCACGAAAAGACTCGGTTTCAATGCCATTAGTTTGCGAACGATCTATCTCCATTTCCGCCGGAACATTAATATCACGAATATCGCCGGCAAAACTTGCCACGGGCGGAAGCCCTGGAACCTCCCCTGGCGTTGCGGACAAAGACGTTTTGCTCGGAACGCAACCATTCAAAACAGGCAGCAACCCGAACATGCAAACAAAAGTAATTGTTGCGGCGACTTGTTTTTTCATCAGAAAAATCCTCCGTGGAAATGTGCTTGAATCCAATGAATACTCTTTCAAACCCGAACAAGAGCGGCCTGCAATCCATGGCCTGCTCTCAACCCTTTCATACGACTACAATCTTGCATACTTTTTTGATCTCTTCTCACCACCTTGCACGTCAGTACAATATCTGCCACAGAGAAGATGCAAGAATCGTACCCCAAAATATGAACACTGACAAACAAAGACTCTTGAACCTTACGGGATCGTGTCTCTTCCCCTGTCCTTTGGGTACTGATACTTTTCAGCAGTACGCCAGAAGACGACAGAGCGGTATCGATGCCTTGCATCTCTGGCAGGCACGCCTGTGCAAGGTTGAGATAAAATGCTAAATTTATTGTTGTAAAAAATTAAGGTTTCAATGTCAATAAACATTCACTATGATAGTAGGTATTGAAATGTTCCGCCTTCCATTCCAGAGCATCGCCTGCCGTCACCAGAAGGCCTCTGAACATGTTGACCAGAGATTACAATACAGGCAGGGGCCGCCCTGCTCCTGAACCTGGCATTTTAATGGGCCAGGGGACAAAAACACAACCTTAGGTACTACCTACAAGATGTAATACCAATGAGCAATTTCCAATTTCGCCCAAATAGACACCACAGGTCAACGCCAATCGCAGCAGCTTTGGTCGTCTTTTGGCAATACCAAGATCCTCTACACTGCGTTACGCTTAAAAAAACGCACCGGGCAAAGCCTGAGCTGAGGAGAAATACGGCATAACAAAGACTCGCCGTCCCGAACACGCAGGGGCCCCATAGTTTCCCCGGTTTTGTATACACTCCATCCAATGATACGAATTATCGTGAAAGAAAACACTGTACCTGTTCCCCAAGATCCCGCGACTGTCTTTACAGATACCCACTGCCACTTGGATATGGCCGCCTATGAAGAAGACCGCGCCGAAGTTATCAGGCAGGCACGGGAGGACCATGTCACCACTCTTATCACCATCGGTATAGACCTGGACAGCTCCACACGGGCTGTTGCGCTGACTGACGATTTTGAAGGTGTTTTCGCCGCTGTTGGGATCCACCCGCATGAAGCGGCAACGGCAACGCCTGAAACATTGCATCAAATAAAACAGCTTGCCAAGAAGCCAAGAGTGGTGGGGTATGGCGAAATTGGACTTGATTATGCCAAGAAGTATTCCCCGGTGAAGACACAGCAAAAAGCTTGCCTAAAACAGCTGATTCTGGCTGATGAGCTTGGCTTGCCAGTCATCATCCATGACCGGGATGCCCATGACGACATACTGCGTCTGCTCCAGGCACAAGCTCCTTTTCCTGCCGCAGGCGTTATGCACTGCTTTTCAGGAGACTGGGCCTTTGCCCGGAACATTCTTGATCTTGGCTTTTATATTTCTATCCCTGGAATCGTCACCTTCAAAAATGCCAGGAAACTGCACGAGGTGGCAAGAAAAACCCCCCTGGATAGGCTGCTCGTCGAGACCGATGGACCATTTCTCGCCCCTGTCCCCTACAGGGGCAAAAGAAACACGCCGTCCCTGTTGCTCTATACCGCGCAAAAAATAGCTGAACTCCGCAATATTTCCTTAAGGGACATTGCCGCAGCAACGACAAGGAACGCGCAAACACTTTTCAGGTTACCCTAAATAGACATCTCATGATAGCAGAAAACCTTGCCCATCTTCGCAGTCGTATCAGGAAGGCGGCACAACGTTGTAACAGAAAGTATCAGGATATTACTCTGATTGCGGTTTCCAAAAAGAAATCAGATGAGGACATACTCCAGGCCTATACTGCCGGACAACTGGCCTTTGGAGAGAATTATCTCCAAGAAGCTGCGGCAAAGATCAATATCCTGCCAGATGATATCTGCTGGCATTTTATCGGCCATCTGCAAAGGAACAAGGCAAAGCTTGCCGTGTCTCACTTTGCCGTTATTGAAACTGTGGACAGGCTGCAACTGGCCAGTTTGCTGAATACCCATGCCGCAGCCCTGAAGAAAACCATCAAAATCCTCATACAGGTGAACATCGGGGAGGAACAGCAGAAATCAGGAGTTTCCCCGGCAGAGACAGCAACTCTGCTCACCCAGATTAAAAAAATGCCCCATCTCCAGGCAACCGGACTCATGATTATCCCGCCATACTGTCCAGACCCGGATGATGCTCGTCTGTTTTTCATCAAGGCCAGGCAGTTGAGTCGGCAACTTGCGGACAAGGGCCTTTTTTACGACAACAACAAGGTGGACTTATCCATGGGGATGTCCCATGACTTTGAAGTAGCCATTGAAGAAGGTGCAACCATAATTAGAGTAGGCACCGCATTGTTTGGAGCCAGAACCTACTGAGGAGCAGTACATGAAAATCACTATAATAGGAACTGGTTACGTGGGACTGGTTACCGGTACCTGTTTTGCGGAATTCGGTCACACCGTTACCTGTATCGATACCAATGCGGAAAAGATCGACAACCTGAGAAAAGGACTCATACCAATATACGAACCCGGGCTGGATGTATTGGTCCAAAAAAACACCACAGAAGCCAGGCTGCACTTTACCACCAATTTTGCGGACTCCATCCCGGAGGCTGAGGCGGTATTTCTTGCGGTAGGAACACCGAGTTCGAGACGCGGTGATGGATATGCGGATCTGAGCTATATTTACGAAGCGGCAAGATCCATAGCCCCTTACCTTACCAACTACACGGTGGTTGTGGATAAGAGTACAGTGCCTGTAGGGACCGCCCGGCAGGTACAAAGGATTATTGCGGAGGTTCATCCGCAGGCGGATTTCAGTGTCGCCTCAAACCCAGAATTTCTGCGGGAAGGTGCTGCCATCAACGATTTCATGCGCCCTGACCGTGTTGTCATAGGAGTGGTAGACGAACGTGCAGAAAATGTGCTTCGCGAAATCTACAAACCACTCTATCTGCGGGACACCCCGATTGTCTGCACCACTGTTGAATCAGCCGAACTTGCCAAATATGCGGCCAATGCCTTCCTGGCAGTAAAGATTAGTTTCATTAACGAAATTGCCAATGTCTGTGAAGCTGTAGGCGCCGATGTCACTGCTATTGCAAAAGCGATTGGCATGGATGGTCGCATTGGCAGCAAATTTCTCCATGCAGGACCGGGATACGGCGGTTCATGCTTTCCCAAGGATACCCTGGCCCTCTTACGCATCGTACAGGAACATGGCGAAAATGTGCGTATTGTAGAAGCTGCAATCGAAGCCAATGCAGCGCAAAAAGCACGTATGGTTAAAAAAATACGGGAAGCCTTGGGCGGTACCATAGCAAGGAAACGAATCGGGGTATTCGGTTTGACCTTCAAACCTGAGACAGATGACATGCGAGATGCCCCATCCCTCACAATTCTACCCGCTCTTCTGGAAAAAGGAGCAGTGATCAAAGCCCATGACCCCAAGGGCATGGACGAGGCAAGAGTGCATCTCCCCGCTGGCATTGAGTATGTACAGAACGCCTACGAGGCTGCTGACGGAGCCGACGGCGTCATTCTTATGACGGAATGGAACCAGTACCGGGCCCTGGATCTGGAGCGCATCAAGTCATCCATGCGATCTCCGGTATTTGTAGACCTGCGTAACGTCTATGATTCCCAGCAAATGCAACAGGTTGGCTTTTCGTATACGGGTGTGGGTACCGTTTGAAACGGCCTCGATCTGAAGCCCATATGTCGTCTTGTGTCTATTCCTCAATCAAGGAGGCTCACCCAAGTTGCCCATGAGATATTTGGCAAATCAGCCGCAACGAATCAACCATGTAACTAATTGTTTTTATCTTATATTTCAAACAATCCACAAAACACTCATGCGCAATTTAGGTGAGTTCTATATTGGAACGCCCTGCCACCTTGTGGATGTACGTCGTTGTGAATCGTGTACTGATGCAGAGTACAGCATCAAAATAAAAAAAACCGGTCCCTCACAGAGGAAAGGTTCCGGTTTGGATACAGGGGACGAAGGGGCACAAATGGCTTATGACTTGCGCTTTGATGCCCTTTTTGCGGCCTTCAAAGGGTTGATACGAACCTTGACCACCTTTACTTCCGGCTTGGCATGGGTTGCGAAATTGCAGATCCCCATTCGCCATTTAGCTGCAGGCTGCACATAGGTGGAACAAAATCTGCCATCCTCAACCTCTACAATCCTATCACATCCTTCACACTGCTCAGCAACGGGCTGAAATCCACTTGCAGTTGCCTTCTCTACACTGTCTGTTTGCATAGCGCCAACTCCTGAAAAAATATAAACTTTTTCTTGAACCAAGAAAAAAACTTCCATACAATATTATAGACTGCAAGCAGTCGGTTTTGCTACTAAAGAGGGAAGTTTATAAAAGCAATTAGGTGATCTGTCAATACATTTACTCGATGCACACCCAAAAATATCTTTGACGCTGTCTGGAGAACAAGGCATGCCTATTTATATATGGAAAGGAAAAAACAGCTTCGGCGAAAAGCGCAAGGGTGAGATTGAGGCGGTTGACGAAACTTCAGCCAAAGCCCAACTCAAACGCTTGCGTATAGAGGATGCCGTTGTCAAGGAAAAACCAAAGGATATCCTGGAAAGCATTCCCCTGTTCCAACCCAAGGTAACCGGCAAAGATGTCGTCATCTTTACCCGGCAGTTGTCCACCATGATCGATGCCGGCCTGCCGCTGGTGCAATGCCTGCAGGTTCTTGGTAAACAGCAGGACAACAGAACATTTAAAAAAATCCTGACGGATATCCAGGTTGATGTCGAAACGGGAACCACCCTGGCTGACTCCATGCGCAAACATCCCAAGGCCTTTGACAAGCTGTACAGTAACATGATTGAAGCCGGTGAGTTGGGCGGTATTCTGGATACTATTTTATCCCGCCTGGCGATTTTTAAAGAAAAATCCATGGCATTGCAGAAGAGAATCAAAGGCGCCATGACCTACCCTAGCATCTGTCTGGGTATTTCAATCATTATCCTGATCGTCATTCTCTTGTTCGTTATCCCGGTATTTGATAAAATGTTCAAAGACTTTGGTTCAGCATTACCTTTACCGACCCAAATAGTCGTCAACATGAGCAACGGATTTAAGGCAAACTGGTTCTGGTTTCTTCTCGTGGCTCTTATATTTTTTTGGGGGATCAAAAAAATATATGCAAGCGAGAAGGGAAGACTGGTTATAGATTCCCTCTTGCTCCGCGCTCCTGTTATTGGCCCCCTGACCCGAAGAATTGCTGTGGCCAAGTTTACCAGAACGCTGAGCACCATGTTACAAAGTGGTGTCCCCATTCTGGACGCCCTGCAGGTCGTCGGTAAGACAGCGGGCAACAAGGTCATTGAACAAGCCGTATTCAGAGTCGCGGACGCTATTGCCGAAGGCCGCCCTATTGCGGATCCCCTTGAAGAATCAGGCGTGTTTCCTAACATGGTTGTCCAGATGATAAATGTAGGTGAATCCGTTGGGGCACTGGATACCATGCTGGAAAAAATTGCTGATTTTTATGACGAAGAGGTTGACCAGGCGGTTGAAAACCTTACTGCCATGATAGAGCCATTCATGATGGTCTTTCTCGGGGGCATGATCGGGGGACTGGTTGTTGCCATGTACCTGCCGATTTTTCAGATGGCCTCCGTTGTCGGCGGATAAAACATCCGAATAACATATCAAAAACTTTATATAATCTCTTATACATTGGAGCAAGGCAGCCATGGGCGAAATAAGTGATGTTGTGGGAAGAGAAATCCTTGATTCCCGAGGGAATCCCACCGTTGAAGTAGAAATCTATCTTGAAACAGGGGCTGTGGGAAGAGCAGCTGTCCCCTCTGGAGCCTCCACTGGAAAACGCGAGGCCTTGGAACTTCGCGATACCCGAAAAAAACGATTTGGCGGAAAGGGAGTACAAAAGGCGGTAAAAAATATAAACGATCTCATTGCCCCGGCCATTTTGGGATTCGAGTCCTCACAGCAGGTGCTTATCGACACCATCCTGTTGCAGCTTGATGGCACAAAAAACAAAAAGAAACTGGGCGCCAATGCCATTCTCGGCGTTTCCATGGCCCTGGCCAAGGCAACAGCCGCTGAGCTTGACCTTCCCCTTTACAACTACATCGGCGGCATCAATGCCAAAATTCTACCCGTACCGATGATGAACATTTTGAACGGGGGGGCCCATGCTGACAACAACGTGGATATTCAGGAATTCATGGTTCTGCCCGTTGGTGCCCAATCATTTGCTGAAGCGTTGTGCATGGGGACCGAAACCTTCCACTCACTCAAGGGTGTACTTAAAAGCCGGGGTCTGCAGACCGCTGTAGGTGACGAAGGAGGATTCGCCCCCAACTTGCGTTCCAATGAAGAAGCCATGGAAGCAATTCTGGAAGGCATTACCCAGGCAGGCTATAAACCGGGTAAAGATATATGCATCGGCATTGATGCGGCAGCCAGTGAATTTTATTCTGAAGAAAAAAAGGCATACATCCTGAGCGCTGAAAAAAAGCCTAAAAAAAGCGCTGAGGAGATGATTGAATTCTACAGTAACTGGGTCGAAAAGTATCCCCTCATTACCATTGAAGACGGACTTGACGAATCAGACTGGAAGGGATGGGAGAAACTTACCAAAAAACTCGGCAGTTCAATTCAGCTTGTCGGGGATGATATCTTTGTCACAAACACTGAGATTCTAAAAAAAGGTATTCGTCGTAATGTCGCCAACTCTATCCTGGTTAAATTAAATCAGATAGGCTCGGTTACAGAAACCCTTGACGCTGTGGACATGGCTCACCGGGCAGGATACACCTCCGTGATCTCCCATCGGTCTGGTGAAACAGAGGACGCGACTATTGCCGACCTTGCGGTGGCCTTGAACACCGGGCAGATTAAAACCGGCGCACCTTCACGCAGCGACAGGGTGGCAAAATACAACCAGTTGCTCCGCATTGAGGAAGAACTAGGAAATGCCGCACAATATGCAGGAACAGGGGCTTTTCATTTCTTGTCGAAATGAATTGACACCCAATATCTAGTGTCCTGTCAACGCTGCTCTGTCGTATCCTGCTTGTCTTTTTCAGCCCTTATGCAGCCTTGCCCTGGGTCACATAGCACTACTATGCAACCCAGGACAAGACTGCATAAGAACAAGAAAAATCCGGCGCAATATACTGACATTCCAGCGTTGACATGACACTAGTGAACATAACCTAGCCCGGATTGCTCATGAACATTTTGTTGCCTGGGGGAACAAATTGACCCAAACGGATGGATGTGATGTTCGTGAGCAGGCTCACATTTCGGCAAAATGTGTCTGAGCAGGCCGGGCTAGCACGAGGCAAAAAAAGCTGGCTTGTTTTTTTTGTTTATATAGATCACCATCTTTTCACAACAAGACAAAGTGCTCTCCACTTTGTCAACATACAGTCTCAATCGTCACAAACCGAAAAAGCCCTGGCCGACCCTTGGATGCAATCATCATCCACAATTCGGGCCAGCAGTATCACTGGAGGTCAAGCATGACTTTAACAAAAGCTGATCTGGTGCAGCAAGTGTACAAAAAACACCCCTCACTCACAAAGTCACAGTCAACAGACTCTGTTGAAACGTTTTTAAAGCTGTCCAAGAATTCCCTGATAAAGGGGCAGGATTTGCTCCTAAGCGGCTTTGGAAAATTTAATATCAAGGACAAAAAATCCAGGAGGGGGAGAAACCCGCAAACGGGCAATGAACTTATTCTGGATGCCAGAAGAGTGGTAACGTTTAAACCCTCCGGTATTCTGCGTACTCGAATCAATAATCCTTTCTAAGTAACACCTTCCCTCCACCGATGAGGATACCAAATACAATTCAGTCCGTTCCAGAAGGTTGTTAGGTAAACAATCTTCTGGAACATCCTTTAGAGCTGCTATTATGCTTTGTTCGGCAGTGGCCCCCAAAAATTGGCCAATGTGGTAAGCTATACTTCAGACCACATTCAGGAGGATCTGCCAATGGATAAAAAACGCAAAACACACAGTCCACAGTTCAAGGCAAAGGTCGCTTGAGCAGCCATTCAAAACGACGAATTGAACCTAAAAGCCTAAGCTGAGCATATCCAGACAGTGCAAGTTCTTAGACGTCAGCCGGTCGTCTTCCTCTTATCGCCAACAGCCCATACAACAAGAAAACTTGGACTTGATGCGAAAAAGAGATGCATTGTACCTGGAAAATCCATCCTCCGGTAGCCGGACAATCCGCCGGCAATGAAAGCGCGAGGGCCTAAAGGTCAGCCGCAAACGGATCCAGGGGTCAAAGCGATTGATGGGTATTGAGGCAGTCTATCCCAAACCCGGAACCAGTCGTCCCCATCCCCAGCCCAAAGAATACCCTATCTGTTGAAGGGATGAACCATCAATCGACCTAATCAGGTGGGGCAAACGATATCACATACATCCCCATGGATCGCGGATATATGTATCTTGTGGCGATTATGGACTGGCACAGCCGCAAATTCTTGTCCTGGCGGATTTCCAATACACCGGATTCGGCATTTTGCCTAAATGCTCTGGAGGAAGCCAGAGGCCGTTTTGGACCTCCTTATATTTTCAATACTGACCAAGCATCCCAATGCACCAGCAATGCTGTTACCAGGTTCTCCAGGACAACCAAGTGTCCATCGGCAAGGATGGCCGAGGCCGTTGCCAGGACAATGTTTTTGGAGAGTGGTTATGGTGGACCCTCAAGCACCAGTACATTTATCTACACTCATTTGAAAACGGCAGGTCGCTTCGCGTCGGACTTGCCAAGTGGATCCAGTGCTACAATTTGGCAAGAGGCCATTCTTCTCTTGACCACAAAACCCCGGATGAGGTTAACTTTGGTTTGCCTTGCCCGTTCGCCGAGGCTGCCTGATACCTCTTTTTCATTTTCTCATCTCAGGGCTTGTGGCTTATCCCACCCATCAGGCTGTCCCATTAATGGGGGTCCACCACCCTCCCACTCTTTTCAAGATAATATTCAACCAAGTATCCCGGTAAGTTACTCCCTGTAAGTACTAGAGGTAAGAAACGACATATAGTTTTCCATCTCAAATTTTTTTTAGAAAAACTCGCAAAAATAGTGTACCCACAGGGTATTGGTTTTTCTATCTGCACCAAGATGCCACCACAATATGATCAACCCAACCGGCCTTCTGTTGCTGTAAAGCCAGATCTGTGTTGATTAGGTGAAAAAGATGAAAGAACTTGGTTGATTGAAGTATTTCTGGTAACATTTCCTGCCTTATTGTTGTAGGCAGGATCCCTCTGGTAGTATTTGCACAGTACTGAGGGGGCTCCTTACCCTTCCATCACGTACCAAGCACAATTTTTAACTTATTTGCCATTTGTTATTGTGCCCATACGCACCAAAGGAGAGTGGTCATCATTGTATGCTTGGCTTTGTCGCCTTCTTGCACTGTATCGTGACTTTGACAGTGATGCGGGGAGGTTTGGGGGCCATCTCGAGCACGAATGAGAGGCGCGCTTTCCTTTCCTCATTGAAGAAGGGGATGAGCCAACTCATAACTTCACCAAACGAATGATCCGCTTTACCGTGCTCTGGCGAAAACGTGGCCAGGAAAACCAAGAGTAAAAAAGGAAACCGCTAGCTGCAGCGAATTTTCTCGCTCAGGCAGACCTGTCGAATCCAGGATCAATAAGGATCAAAGTTCTGATCTAGAATAAATTGGGCTGGCCAGTTAAACGAGGCCCTGTGATCGGTAACTACATTTGTCATTTATCTGCTGCGCCAACAATTATTGACCATTCGATGGTCACGTAGATTATACCGATTTCTGGTTGATACAGCCTTAAACGCTCCACGATCATAAAGAGCTCGGTTGTATAGGTTAATACTCAAATGCAATACTATGTATATTAAATAGAAGGAGGTGAAAAAGTCTAATATACATATATTTTAGTTTTTAATACAAGACAAGTAAAACCTATCAAATGATACAAGGGTGTTATTATGAATGATATGCAGAAAGACGATTATGGTATCGTTATATTTAAGGAGGGGACATCTCCGAGCAAAAAAAGAAGAGGTTTGATCTTTTTCACAATAATGAGTTTGATTGTTTTAGGGCAATCCTTTTATTGGGTATTTGCCAACAGAGTTGAACCGATTATACTTGGCATGCCGTTTAGTTTGTTTACTGTTGCTATGTTCATTGTATTGGAGTTTATTGTTCTTTTGGTGATGTATTCAATGGAATTAAAAGAAGATAATTTGACAGGAGGTAAAGAATGAGCTGGATGATCACCATGGGGGTTATTGTTGTATATCTGAGCATTGTTTTTTTTATTGGCTCTTTTGCCAGTAAAGGTCATGAAAGCTCTGTCAAAGAATATATCGCAGCTGACTCCAGCCTTGGTTTTGTTGTCCTTTATTTTTTAATGGGCGGTGCGATTTTCAGTGCATTTGCTTATCTTGGTGGGCCAGGGTGGGCTTATTCAAAAGGTGCTGCCTCCTTCTTTATTCTCGGATACTGTGCGCTCGGCCTTGTTCCCTGGTGGCTCTGGGGACCCCGTGCTGCAAAGGCCGGTAAAAAGTTCAATTATGTAACTCAGGCTCAGCTCTTTGCAGGGCGTTTTCAGTCCAAGGCCCTATCAATTATTGTTGCCGTGGTTTCTATCCTTGCATTCATTCAATACATTACTCTGCAAATGAAGGGGAGCGCATATGTTTTTGAGGTCGCTTCTGGCGGAAGAATTCCCTTTTGGGCAGGAGCCGCAATTGCCTACGTAGTTGTGGTCGCCTATGTTTTCTTTGGTGGGGTCAGGGCCGTTGCCTGGACAAATGTTTTTCAGGGCGTATTTATGGTAGTAACAGCATGGGTCTTAGGCCTCTACTTTGCTTTTTCCCTTTATGGCGGGCCTACCAATATGTTTACCCAGATTGCTGAAAAAATGCCGACCCACCTCCTTGTAGGTCCTGGGACGAAAATGGGGTACATTGAATACGCGACAGCAGTTATTGTTTCTGTACTGGGCTTTTCCATGTGGCCTCATCTCTTTATGAAGGCATACACTGCTGAAAGTGAACGTACTCTCAAACGAACGATTGTGTGGTATCCATCGTTTGCTATCTTTCTTGTCCCGGTACTTTTTATTGGTTTTGCAGGTATTATGCAGGTAGAGCCCGATGTTTTAGGTGCCCCAGACAGAATACTTCCCTGGATGTTTGCGAATATGAACTTCGGTCCTCTTGCCATCGGTATGGTGCTTGCTGCAGCCCTTGCAGCGGCAATGTCTACCCAAGATACTATAACCCACGCAGCAGGTTCAATTTTTGCGCAGGATCTGGTACAGCCCCTGAAAAAGAAAAAACAAACTGAAGGGGAAGCTACCTGGTGGATAAGAATCTCTGTTTTGGGATTCGGCCTGGTATCTTATCTGGTAGCAATATTTGGTGGCCAGACTCTCGTTTCTTTGCTGCTTGGCTCCTACGGCTCTATTGTTCAGCTTCTTCCTTTGACCGCAGCAACTTTTTTCTGGCCCAGAGCAACTAAGGCCGGTGCTATATGTGGTATTCTCACTGGAGTAGTTTTTAATTACCTTATTGTGTTAAAAGTAATACCTAAATTTGCCGGAATACATGCAGGGTTACAGGGGCTTATTTTAAACATTCTGGTTTTAGTTATAGTATCGTTGTTAACTACGCCTATGGACAAAAAACATGTACGGCAATATGTTAATTTATGATTTTGTATGATTGTAGAGGAAAGAATGATTGATTTAAAATCTATAGTGGCATCCTGTAAGCCTGAAGTAATTGATTTCAGACGTGCACTTCATCAGATTCCGGAAACAGGATTTGCCGAGGAAAAAACATCCAGCTTTATTGAGAAAAAAATCAAAGAGATGGGGCTCGTACCCGAGACGGGTATTGCTAAAACCGGGTTAACCTGCCTTTTGCGGGGAAGTGGCCCAAAGGCGACACAGGGCCAAACTCTTATGATTCGTGCAGATATGGATGCCTTGGCAGTAACTGAAGAAACTGATTTACCTTTTTCCTCGACCCATCAGGGCTTTATGCATGCATGTGGACATGATGCCCATATGGCTATGGTGCTGGGAGCTGCTAAGGTTCTTAGCACCATGACAGATGAATTGAACGGCAATGTCAAGTTCGTTTTTCAACCGGCCGAAGAAGGACCTGGGGGGGCCAAACCGATGGTGGATGCTGGGGTCATGGAGAATCCTCATGTAGATTATGTCATAGGAGCCCATGTTTGGCCCGCTTTAGAAAAGGGGAAGGTGGGCATCAAAGAGGGACCACTCATGGCTGCTATGGATTTTTTTGATTTGACAATTCAAGGCAAGGGAGGTCACGGTGCGATGCCTCATAATTGTGTTGATCCTGTTGATACAGCAGCTCAGGTGATTAATGCACTACAAAGAATTGTCAGTCGTCAGATGAGTCCCATCAATCCTACTGTGGTAACCATCGGCAGTATTGAAGGTGGTTCAAGTTACAATATTATTCCTGACTCCGTCAGGCTGAAAGGGACAACCCGTACATTTGACAGAGATATCTGGGCGTCCTGGCCTGAAAGGATGGAGAAAATTGTCAAAGGTGTTTGTAATGCCATGGGAGCGAGTTACATCTTGGATTACAATGTTGGATACCCTCCCACAATAAACGATGCTGAGATGGCTGAACTGGCTGTCGCCTCAGCAACACGTGTTGTTGGAAAAGACAATGTTGTTGAACCTGAGATGACCATGGGGGGGGAGGACATGTCCTTTTACCTGGAAAAGGCCAAGGGCTGTTTTATCTTTCTTGGGACGGGAACAGATGGATGTGCTCCACTCCATAACAGCCGCTTTGTGTTCGATGAAAATGTGCTGGAGACAGGGGTTGAGATCTTTTGTGATATGGCTCTGACACTTCTCAAATCTCCCAGATTTTCGTAGAGTATAGTGCAATGCCATTTCGGGAATCAACGATTTCCGAAATGGCAGCTACTCCCGTTTAAGGATGGCCATCATGACAAAATAATCCAACTAGCTATTAATATAGTCTTTTTTCTTTCCGGAGCGGATTCAGGGCAGAGCACTGCTTTTGACCTGCAAAAAATGACGAAATACCAGTTTTCAGGACAAACCATGTCCCCACCCTGCCCGGCAGCCCCTAACCTTTGACAATTTTTCTCCTCCCTATTAGGGCCTTATTTCTCATTTCCTATCAGACTAAACAAGAAAATCAAGCTGCCAGTTTCAATAAATCTTCAATAGATGCGGCTAAAAAGGCATTGGGCATGTTGGTTAACCGTACCCGGACAGGCGCGATGAAAAATGCCTCGCTGCTCAGGAACACCCCAACGTACCAAAACGCTATCGTACTGTTCTCACAAGTGTGGCAGGTTGGAAAAATCGGACGCACATAATCTTTGGGAGAGAGTGAACAAGCATGGCTTTTTACAAAAAAAGGCATGTTCCATTCACAAATAACAGGGCAGAGAGAGAACTCCGCATGGCCAAAGTAAAGCAAAAAATATCTGGCTGTTTCCGTAAGCAACAAAATGCCCACGCATATTGTCGGATATCGCAGTATTTGCAAACCATGGCGGCTAAAAGTGTCAATCCGCTGGTTGCGATTCAACTGGTTTTAATAAAACACAATGTATCTCACGAGCAATCGTAGGGGCCGAACAGTTAGCATATTGTCTTTTTTCCGGGGATCACTCTCCTTTGTTTTGTCAGGAGCAAACTCCTGGTTATACGTGCCTAGGCGTTTGAGGAAGAACCCGATCCACCGTAACTTCTCACAGGGCCGGTTATTTTAAAAATCCCCCCCCCACAACCCTCCCTAGGCAGACCATTACCAGCCCGACAACAACTTGGACAACGGCGTTCAAGGCAGCCAAATCAAAACGTCCCCCTCTGATCAGCATCAACGTGTCGTTGCCAAAGGTAGAAAAGGTGGTAAATGCCCCCAATACACCGACAAACAGAAAGGACCGGAGTTCCACGCTGAAAAAGGACTTGGTCTCAACCAGCATGGTACAAAAACCTATACAAAAACAGCCTATTAGATTAACCCCCATGGTACCGAAAGGGAAAAAAAACTGTCCTGACTTATTCTGTAACCAGCCACTGACAAGAAAACGCAGGATAGCCCCGACAAATCCACCTGCACCGATAATGGCTAAACGAAGAGCTGTTTCCATAGATATCACCTTGAAAAAAGACGGCCCCAAAAGCCTTGATCCTCCTTCTGATCTCTCAACCTCTGCTCTGCCGCCTGCTCTATGAGCTGCCCCAGATTGTGCTGCAGCTGCCGGGCATCAAAACGCGGTTCATCTACGGTCCCTGTCACTGGGACCTCCAGAATCGTACCCTGCAACAAGTCATAGGCTTTTTCTCCGACCAGTTTTTCTGTCACCGGCACCAAGAAGGTATAGTCCAGTTCGCCGTCATAACCAACTGAGCCAGATACGGTCAGCTCAGTGTCTGCCGCCAGGAAACGAACTGGTGAACAATGCACCCTGGCGTTCTGGCCCGTGCAGGTCACTGTACTCTCTTCAAACTGCAGTTCCCCTTCTTCCAAACCGGTGGCCAATAAAATCTCTGCAAGCAGACCGTTTCGCGGCAAGCGAATATCACTGGTCTCCAGTGTGCTCCTAAAGGCCAAGCTGTCAGGGCTTCCAGCAGAGTATTGCAGGCGATCAAGGCGAGCGGACAGGCTACCCTCTGGTTGGACAATCGACCCAAGCAGGGGATGTATTCTGGCAAGCAGAAGGCCCATCAACGGTTTCGTCACGGCAACATCAGTCAACACCTCCTGGGGGCTTTTTGTGGCCGCAACGCAAACGTGTTCGCTACAATCCAATTCAGACTGAAAACGGAAAAAACCCTCACCTAGTTTGCCCTGCACAGTAAGGTTGCCGTTTTTTGTGCCCAGCTCGAGAGCGGCTTGGATCTTGGCCAACTGCAGGTTCTCATAAAAAAGATTATCAACCGTCCCATGATATCCGAAACGAACAAGATCTTGATTTCCCTGGCCATCGGCTGGTCGTGTAAAAACACCGCTGAACCGCCAGGGCTCTGTTCCCTTGAGACTGACTGTTTTTCCGGTACGAGCAGCGACCCAGGCCTTGACTGCTCCATAATCAGGCGTAAAAAAAGCTTCTCCAGAAAGGGTCTGGTCAGTATCCAGCCGTATCTCTCCCTGGAGTTGCCCCAAAGGGGAGCCGACGGTCAACTCTCTCAGGTGCAGAACTTTTTTTTCTCGGTTATAGAGAAAGGCAGTATGCACGGTCCCATTCTGGTTGGAAAAAAAGCTACGATCGCCTTTTTGCACCCTTGCTTGTTTGACATCCATCCGAATCCGCCCTTCCTGTTTTGGTCCGCGTCCAGCCACCTGGACCTGGGCAGTAATTGCCCCGCCAGCAGCAAGATCTGCAGAAATGACCTCTTTTTCCTGGAGGATTTCCAGACAGTTTTCTGCCAGAAAAAAGGCGTTAACATCAGCGTTGAAATATCGAAGCGGTTGTGACCAGTCCCTGATGTCCAGGGAAGAATCATCCAGGGTCAACAGACCAGCATCCAGATCAATATGCTCAAGTTGCAGTCTCCGCTCGGCAGGTAGGATACTGACACCGCCGTTGGGGGCAAGAAGGAACGCCTGTATATCTCCAGCCTGCTGTAACGGTCTGACCCGAACCTGACGATGGGCAGCGGTTTTCTGCTCTTCCAGGTTTACCTTGATCTGTACCCGTTTATCCTCATAGGTCATCGGCCCATACTGCAGGAAAAACTCCTGGAAATCCAGCAGAGCGCGGTCAATAGTATACATCTCTGTTGTAATTTTTCCCGATGCAGCCAGATGCATCATGCCCCGGGCAGTCAGGGGGTGATCCCCTGGAAGAAAGGGTGCGGCTAGAGGGAGCAGCTCTGTCAGGTTACAGCTGCTGTGTATACGATATTGTGCCGCAGGCACCGGCTGCAAAGAGACTGTATCAGTGTGCAGTTTGAGGCTGCCAAACCACCCCTGCATATCCAGATCTATCTGGCCGGAGTCCGCTCCCTGGAATGTCTTTTTGTCGACAAAGCCATCAACCTGTAACGACAAAGAACCAGGACTCTCCATGTTGAGGATCAGCAGGTCCTGGACCTGTAGTGTGGTTGCAAGCTGATACCTGTCCTGCTCATCTTTAACAACAGCGCTCTCCCAGTGCACCATCCCCTGCATGTTTTCAGGCAGTTCAATCAGGCGGCCAAGCTGCTCCCTTGCCTTGGCAAGATCTGTCTGCCCCTGCACAGCAAAATCATCCACAGTGCCGCGACCGTTCAACCGCGCAAAGGGCGTCTCCACCAGGATACTCTGCAGAGAAGAGGTCTGCTGGTCTGCGAACAGGTGGACCTCTGCCATTATCGGGTAATCCCAATACAGGGGAGCAGATCCGACCCGGCCCTGAAGGACCTGATTGGAACATGCAAAGACCAGGTCCCTGCTATGGCGGTCCCTGAGCTGATAGACCAAGGAAAAATCGACCTGTCCCTGATCCAGATGCAGCCCTTCCCGTGCCCTCACCGTATGGGGAAAGAGGGCAAAAAGTTGCGGAAGCTGCACCTTACCCTCAAGCTGCATCCCCCCCTCGGTACCAGAAATATGTCCACCTCCTTGAAAATCAAGGAGTTCGGAGTGCAAAGCAAAGGTGTTTATCTGCACCTGGTCCCCCTGTTGTTTGTGGGCATCAAGGCTCAACCGAACGGTCTTCAATTCTGGTCTATCCTCCCCTAGTATGCCCCCAAAGAGCTGCAGGTCATCTACCAGCGCATCGCCCTTGATGCTGAGGTTGTCCAAACCGGAGGTCCGTACCACCCATTCTCCGCTGAGAGTACCCTTGCCCTGGGGCATGGCGCTGACAGAGGCAGCAAATTGCAAGAGAGGATTCAGGTCAAGATGGGACACATGCACGGTGGTGTCTGAAACCAAGGTGTCAAGAAGAGTACCCCTGCCTGACGGCAGGTTGAAAAAACCCACGGCATCTGCCGTACCCTCGCCAAGCGGGGACCCCAGACTGAGTGCATAATCTACAGTTCCGTTGTATAATCTGGCCTCCACCTCAAGTTCCCGGACCATCGCATGCTCCAGTCCCCTCTGGTCCCGGTAGAGCAGACTTCCCTTTCGGATCTGCAACCCTGCGGTGACATCTTCCCAAAACAGTTTCCTCTTGGCCTGCAGCGCACTTTTCTCAAGCTCGGCCCTCACCTCCCCCGCTCCTGTCCGCTCCATATCCGCTTCAGTCTGCTCGGCCTCCGAAGGGGATTGCACCAGTAGCAGTGCAGGACTGTCCAGGGTTATGGTACCGGGATTCTTAGGGGCGAGCAGGAGTTTAAACATACCCCGGTCAAGGCTGACCTCTTCGGTAAACACATGTAGACGAGCATCCTCATAGTGGACCGCTGTACAGGAGAGCGGGCTGAACCAGCCCAGGGAACAGGATTGGGCCTGAACATTGAACGAACGCTGTTGACTCAGGCGGGAGATGATCTTCTCCAAAACAGGAGAAAAACCGATGCAGGTCGGCAACAGGGCGAAGAAGGAAAAAGAGAGCACGAGTACTAACAAGCACACCATCCATCCTCTTCTTGCATGTCGATTTTCCATCACCTCCCCACCCCGGTTTTCCTGTTATATTCGAATTTTTTAAAAAAATATAATATAAAAACCATTTTTTAGGAAATAAATGAAATACAAACAATTGCTCCAAAAGAGTCATGCAAAATCCAGATTGGCGGCACCCATCATCTTCGCTCAAACAGAAAGCGAGCAATGGCAGCCGCACCGTCAGCGGCAACCCTGGCCGCCACCTGAGAGTTCATAGACAATAGCTGTTTTAGTGACTCATCCCAGGTGGCATCACCCAAGGCCTCTCTGGAAACAGGAACCGAAGCCATATTCTCGGTAATATAACGTACCAGGTGCGGGGATTCAGGAAACATCGGCCTTTCCACATAACCAAAGGGCGTGCCTGCTTGCACCACCTCTGCCGTGGTGGAATAGCCGACTTTCCCCACCACCACATCAGCAGCCGCGACCAGGTCAGGATGGTAACAGGACGAATGCGCCGGCAGAGTACGGACATTCGCAGGTAGGTTCCTAGCGGCATAACCTGGGGCCAAAAAGAGACATTGGGGAAACCGTGCGGCGAGATCAAAAGAAATGGCTCCCCGACCACCGCCGCCCATGGTCAACAAGATAATCGAGGTGTATCCATCAGCCAGAAACTCGCGGCGGATTGCTTCTGCAGTCCCGCGCAGGGGTCGAGCGACGGGGTTGACGACCAGGTCCGCCGATTGGGGATAACAGAAGGGCTGGGCCTGGATATGATAGTCAGCCTGCGCAAAGACCTGGCCCAGGTATTCCAGGTGCGGCTGCAGTTGGGGACAGACGTTTAGATATGCTGCATAAATCCTGTCCCAGGTAAAATTTTCAACCAAAACCGAGGGAATGGAGAGCGCACGAGCTGCAAGAATACCCAGGGGAGAAATATCACAGACAATAAGCGAACACTCTTTAAAAAGTGAGGCACACGCCCTGATCCGCTCTTTTGAGAGCGGATACATGGCATCCAGGGCTCTGCAGGTCTGCTGGATACCTTCCTCCAGAGAGGTCATCTGGACAAAGCCAACATCAGTCTCCATACTATGGTAATGTGCAAGCGACTGAAAAGACTGTTCAAAAAAAAATGCAGGTACCTGGGTAACCCAAACCGGCTCTAATGGCGTCATTTGGCTCAGGTGCGCCATTATTCCGCTGACACGGGCGGCATGTCCCCAGCCGTGCGAAGTAACACAGCAGCCAATTTTATAGTTCTCCACTGGCCGCCTCCCTGGTATACACCGGCAGACTAACCGTAAATCGGCTCCCCTGTCCGGCAGCGCTGAAAACAGTAATACAGCCGTTATGTTTCTCAACAATGTTCTTTGCGATGGCCAGCCCCAGCCCTGTTCCTTTGTTTTTGTCCGTGTAAAAGGGGGTAAAGATCTGCTCGATATTTTCTTCTTTTATACCGGTACCGGTATCCTCAATGGATAAACAAACCATGTTCTTCGCCCTGTCCAGGCTGGAAGACAAGCGAATCTCACCCCCGGTGGGCATGGCCTGCACACCATTGTACATGATATTGAACAGAACCTGGTATATCTGCTCCCCGTCCATGCATATTTCGGGAAGATCCGGTGACAAACGGGTCTTTAGAGTGATATCCTTCTGGATCATCTCAGGCTCCATGAAACGAACCAAACGGTCAATCAGGGGCAACACAGATTCCGGTTTCATGGCTCCTTCCTTGGGATGGGCAAAATCAAGAAACTCACGGACGATACGGTCAAGCCTCAAGGTCTCTTCAACAATAATGCCGGCAAGATGTTCGTTGCCTGGTGCAATTTTAGAGATACGTTTTTTTAAGATCTCGGCTGTGGAACGAACAATGCCCAGGGGATTCTTTATCTCATGGGAAACAGCGGCAACCATTTTGCCAAGTGAAGCCAGACGTTGAGACTCATTGAGCCGTTCCTCCAGTTCTATGCGTTCCTCAGCGCGTCGCGCCATAATACGATTGGCGCGCACCACGATCAGACTGAGAATGGAAAAAAGAACAGCCATGATCGCCAGGGAGATAAAGATAATGCGTGCCTGTAACAGAATAACAGCTTCCAGGTCTTCTGAAAGATTTTGGGTCACCTCAACGACCCCCATGATCTCCCCTGTCCGTGTTCCCAGGCGATCTTCCTGCCGAAAGGGAACATAGGTCTTTAAGGTACAGTATACGGCCGGCATACCAGGGATCAGGCTGAACAGGGAACCACCGGAAACAATCACCGTGGAACTCTCTCCCGCCAAAGCCCTTGTGTATTCAAGCCCCCCCATATTGCGTTTGCCCTTCAGTTCTGACTGGGTGGAGTAACTGATGCGGTTTTCCTTGGAATCAAAGATCGTGACGGAATCAATACGCATACCCCGGGTCACGTTGGAGACAATTCGGTTCAGACGTTCATACTGATTTTTTTCAGCCAGGGCAATGCGACCGTACCGAACAACGGTCGGCAGGACAAACTGAAGAAACACCTGACGGTTAAGATTATCGGCAAAGAGCTGCGCATAGGCCTCGCTACGTTCGAGCAGGACCATACGCGCATTATTGGATACCATCCATGCGAGTACCAGGGATGCCAGCAGCATCGCCAGCAGAGCCGTAAAGGCAAAATATTTTACCAGCTCAAAGGGCAACAGTCCCTTGCCGTCATCAGCTTTTCTCAGGACTGATCGAATTCGATGGCTTGAACGCTTCGGGATCGCCCGCACAAACGCCGCAACTGCGGCAATAAGCTGGTCGGCATGGTGGTGTGCTTTTCCCTGCCATTGATTTTTCATATTCTTTCCACAAATATGCAGAGTGTATTCCGTGATCGATAATTTCCCAGCAAAGAAACTCTTCCCTGGTACGAGGCCTGACAGCATACTGCCAATCCTGGATACCGTGCTTGCGCACGGCCTGCTTATAGGAGTGCTTCCCCATGCCTATATCCAGTAATGGCTGTGCCATACGGCGATCGGCCCGCGCCAGAACCGCCTGTTGATATACGCGGCCAGGATGGTCGGTTTTAAGCTGCACGTTGGGAAGTTTTGTCAACGCCTTACGAAGATACTTTATTTTCCCCTTGAGCGCTGTGGTTGCCTTGGCCGCTGCGGCAGGGCCCCGGGCCTCACCAGGGTCAAGCCCCCCATAGGATGCATACTGGAACGGGGTCCATGGCTTGGGCACAAAAGAGTTAACTGACAGGCTGATCTCCGTCAATCTGCCTCGGCTTTTGCCGATCCCCAGCATATCCTCTCGGATTAGGTGGATCAGCTCAACCAGCTCTTCCAGGTCGGTCAGGGTTTCCGTGGGAAGCCCTATCATGATATACAGTTTCAGATGAAAGAGACCGGCCTCGCAGAGCCTGACGGCCGCAGAACGGAGATCCCAGGTTTTCAGTCCTTTATTGATAACGGTGCGCAAGCGTTCTGAGGCACCGTCAGGGGCTATGGCAACACTTTTTAAACCAGAATGAGCCAGAACATCAATAATCTGTTGGGTGATGTGATCCGCACGCAAGGATGAGAAAGATAACCTACACTGATTCCCGGCCAGGAAATCAGCTATCCGGTTCAAGGTGTGCTCAGGAGCCATTTCCATTCCGACCAGGCCCACGGTATCGACCCCCACCGGCCGATCCGCCAGCGCCTTGAGAATGGAATCACTCTGCCAAAGTCTGGGTGCTCTATAGATAAATCCTGCGGTACAAAACCTGCAGCCCCGGCTGCATCCCCTGCCTAACTCGACCATATACATGTCCAGTTCCGCCCGGGGAGAGAGAACTGTGGAATGGCCAGCAATCTCTGCCTGCTTCTGAACGACTTTTTCTATCCTCTCAGGCACATCCGCGTCACGGGTTACCCGGACCACTTGACCCAGAGCATCATAGGAAAAGGTGTAATGTCCCGGCGCATAGATCCCTTGCATGCTCCCTGCCATCTCCGCTGTAAGCACTGTACGGCGGAACTGGCGATACAACAGCAGGTGATCCACCACCCTATCCAGCATGGCCTCGGCCTCACCGATAAACATGATATCGCTGAAAGGCGCAAGGGGTTCCGGATTCATGGAGACAGCGACACCGCCCAGCAAGACCAGGGGATCACCAGGTGCTATTTTTTCCGAACGTTGCCCATGCAAGGGTGGGATTCTACCGGCTGCCAGGAGGGCCGTTATCCGCGGATAATCTTCTTCAAAACTCACTGAACCGAACACGATGGGGAAATCCTGAAGACGATGTCCGGACTCAAGAGAGACAAAGGGCTCGTTGGCAGTGGGATAGACAAAGCGTTCGCACACTACATCCTCCCGGCTGTTGAGCAGGCTGTAGACTATCTGGAAACCAAGATTGGAAGCGGCAACGGGATACGAGTTGGCGTAGATAAGTGCTATGGGAAGACGGTTGGTCCATTTTTTACGAATGGCGCCAGTTTCCTGCTGAACAACGTTTCGCACCTGTTACTGGGACAGCAGATGTTGCGACTCCGGGCCGGGTATGCTCCCCGGGCCCGAAGTTCTGTTATCCTGCTGATTGCTAGTTTGCTTTTTTTCGCAAATAGGCTGGCTTATCAAATTTATCATCCTGGTGTTCCGTATCCTCAAAGACAGGCCTGGGCATGCGCGGCAGTCCTTTGGGCAGCTTATTGGGCTTGGCAATGGCAATGCTGCCTGAATCTTGTACCAAAGTCTCTTCAACCAAGCCGTTGACCACGGCAGCCCCCTGGGTCTGTACAGGCTGCTGAACCTCCCTAGGCTGGGTCTGTGGGGTACGCACCATATCAAGCTGTGAGATGGTCTCGGAATCCTCCATGCTTTGGATACCGGTGGCAATGACGGTTACCCGCAGCTCATCCCCAAGTGCATCGTCAAACCGTGCACCGATGATAACATTTGCGTCATCATGTGCCTTTTCCTGGATGAGGGCGGATGCCTCCATGAACTCATTCATGGTAAGGGTTTCCTGGGCCGCAGAGATATTAATCAAGATACCCCGCGCACCGTCAATCCCTACATCTTCTAACAGCTGGTTATCAATGGCTCGCTTGGCTGCCTCACTGGCCCTATTCTCCCCGACGGCTGATCCCGCACCCATGATGGCCGGTCCAATTTCCTTCATAACAGCCTTCAGGTCCGCAAAGTCAACATTGATATGGCCGGGCAGATTGATCAGATCCGTAATGCCTTTCACCGCCTGCAAGAGAACATTGTCGACCATTTTCATCATGTCGACAAGGGTGGAATTTTTATTCATCAGTCCCAAAAGCCGGTCATTGGGAATGGTTATGATAGTATCCGCATACTCCTTGAGCTGCTCCCAACCGGCTTCTGCATTAATCATCCGTCTCTTGGCTTCAAAAAAAAACGGTTTGGTGACCACCGCCACGGTCAAAGCTCCTGCTTCCCGGCTCAGCTTGGCAATGACCGGCGCCGCGCCCGTTCCTGTGCCTCCGCCAAGACCGGCGGTAATAAAGACCATATCAGCCCCTCGCAAGGCATTCTGGAGCACATCATAACTTTCTTTGGCCGCTTCACTACCGGTTTCAGGATCCGCACCGGCTCCCAAGCCTTTTGTTATGCCAGGCCCAAGCTGCAGACGAATATCTGCACGTGATTCCTCCAGCGCCTGCATATCGGTATTCGCTGCTATGAACTCAACGCCGATCAATCGGTTATCCACCATGGTGTTGATGGCATTTCCGCCACCACCGCCGACACCGACCACCTTAATTACTGCCACAGACTCCTCTTCAGGCATTCTAAACGGCATATGATTCTCCCACAATCTGAGTTTCTTAATTCACGACAATCTGATAGTATTGTACACTCTCCATAGACGCTGTACGCGCTCTGAGGTACCACCGAAGGACCTCCTTACAGCTATGCATTGCGTTATTCATCGGCTGGGTACAGCGCGGTTAGCCGCAGGTACGTAAAGGTCCTGCAGGACATCTCTGAGGGCTGCACCTGCATGCAGCTCCGCCTGAGCATACATGCTTAAAAAAGGGTACTGAGAGTACCTGTCCAGTCAGCTCAAAGCATGCTCTTATACTTATGCTATAAGTGTTGCAAATTTGCGAGAAACTTGCAATATGCTATCCGGTTTTTTCCAACGCCCTGTGCAGCAACCGGTATCTGCTTCAGATAATATTTTTTAACCAGTGTTTGAACTTTGCCAGGATTCTTCCGCTATCCCTGGGAGCAAACGTCCTTGCCTGACTGCCGTACAAAACCAAGCCCACGCCTGTGGTGCACCTGGGAGAGTTGATATCTTCACTGCGTCCTCCGACTTCTCCCGGGTAGCCAACCCGAACAGGCATATCAAAAATCTGTTCAGCCATCTCGACAATATTGGCCAACAAGGCGGTCCCCCCTGTCAGCACAATGCCGGAATTGATGCGGTTGCGATAGCCACTGGTATGGATATTCTTGTTGACCATCTGCAAAATTTCTTCTATACGGGCCTCCAGGATTTCCACCAAGACCCGCTGCGACACCTTCCTCGATTTGCGATCCCCAACTGTGGGCACCTCAATAATATGGTTTTCCTTGACCATTGAGGAGAGAGCGCCTCCATAGAGATACTTCAATTCCTCGGCTTCCAGCAGCGGCGTGCGCAGCCCCACACTGAGGTCATTGGTCAAATTGTTCCCCCCAAGCGCCAGTTCCCAGGTGTGCTTAACGGTGCCGTTATAAAAGATGGCCAGATCCGTGGTGCCGCCCCCTATATCAACCAACGCGACCCCAAGATCCATTTCGTCTTTACCCAAGACGGCATGGGAAGATGCTACGGATTCGAGCACTATTTCTGAAACGCCCAGACCGGCCCTGTTACAGCTCGTAACGAGGTTGTGCAAGGCCGTGACATCTGCAGTGACGATATGCACGTTGGTCACCAGACGAACCCCTGTCATCCCCAACGGGTTCTGGATACCGGTATGGTCATCAACCATATATTCCTGAGGGAGCACATGCACGATCTGTTGATTATCGGAAATTTTCACAGTCTGTGCAGCCTGGATCACAGCCTCAATATGCTTCTCCCTGATCTCTTGATTGTTTACGGCAACGATGCCTGGAGAGTTGAACCCCTTGATATGGTTACCGGCAATGCCCACATAGACGGTTTCGATATCGCACCCCGCCATATCCGAAGCAATGCGCACCGCTTCGCGAATGGCCTGGACAATGCCTTCAATGTTGACCACCACGCCTTTTTTTAATCCGCTTGAAGCTGCTGTACCCACACCTATGATATCGATTCTGTCATGAAAGACCTCCCCGATTACAGCCAGCACTTTGGTGGTCCCGATATCAAGGCCAGCAACCAGTTCACCTGCCTCTCTCATCTCAAAATCGCCTTTGATTTTCACCTCTCTGCCTCCGCCTTGGCAACCAGTACCTTGTTGTGCATATAATCCATGCGAATAGCCTGTACTCCATCAATAGTTTTTTCCCTGTACCGTTGATCAAGGATGTCAACCAGCCTATTATACTTGGCTTCCATGTCATCCTGTCCGAAATAAATAGGGAAGGGTGTCTCCACGAGATACAGCACCACGCCCTTGTGCCTGTCCAGATGTATTTCCGAAATGGACTGGATAGGTAACACCACATTACCCTGCGCCGCCAGCCGCAGAAGGGTGATTGCCTCCCCGGTCAACCCGTCATCCGGCAAGGAAACATTTGTTTGTAGATCAGGTATCTGAATACCCGTGATCACGGGAAAATCAATCTCCTGCCCCTGCCCCCTCGCTGCAAACAGTTTCCCGGCTTGATCCATGTAATACAGGACATCCCCGGCTGGATTTTCCACATACACCATGGCAACAGGAAAAAACTCCAGCACCTGAATCTTCAAGGTCGATGGCCAGTGTCTTTTCACCTCTGCTACGGCTATGTGATCCAGCGATTCCAATCGCTGTTCTATTTCCAGAGGGCGCATACCAATCAGAGAATCACCTCGGTCCACCCCGGCGGCATTGAGAATATTTTGGCGGCTTGTGACCTTGTTTCCGCTGATCTCAATCTCTGCGAGATGAAAAACATCAGATTTTTGCACGAGTTGGAACCCAAAATACCCAGCCACCGCAATGATCCCACCACAAACAAGCAGGGTACACAGCCTGGTGCAGAAGGTGACAGGAGACGTTTTTTGTCTCTGTATTGCGGCAAGGGTCTTTTGGGATAAGGGCGTACGGGCACGCCCCGGCAACCAGACGCGCAACCACTCCCGCACCCGGTACCTTATCTTCTGTGTTTTTCTTTTCCACGGAGTTGGTGAAAAACTCTTCTGGGGGATGTAGGCAGCCATAGATATTCTACAAATCAAAAAATTTGCACTTCAGGTTCCAAATCAATCCCCGATTGATTTTTAACCTCTGCCTGAACGACCTGCATGAGAGCAACGATGTCCGTCGCTGTTGCCTGCCCTCTATTGATTATAACATTGGCATGTCTGAAAGATACTTCCGCGTCTCCGACTCTTGTTCCTTTGAGACCGGCGGCATCTATAAGGCGGCCAGCATAATCGCCACTGGGATTCTTAAAAAACGATCCTGCGGTACCAACACCTCCTGGTAATTTCTGTTTTCTTTGCCGCCTATTTGCTCGGCACCGTTCCTGAATAGCCCGGCCATCATCGAGTTGCAAGACTACAGTTGTACCAAGAATTACAGGAGATGGCCCGACAATATTATCAGGAAATACTGTTTTTCTGTACCGAAAACCTAATTGCCTAGCAGACAAGATATGAAGCCTGCCTCGGTGGTCCAAACATGCAAGATCTTCAATATGCGCTCCCATGGTGCTGCCATAGGCCCCGGCATTCATACAGATAGCGCCGCCCACGGTCCCCGGTATGCCAACAGCCCACTCAAGACCGCTCAATGATTTCCCGGCGCATGACCAGGCCAGTCGAGATAAGCTGTATCCTGCACCCACCTGCACCAGCACCTCTGCCCCGGTCCCTGCTGCGCTGACTGGGGCTGCCACCTCCTTGAATGCTCCCCGGAGCCGTACAAAAATACCAGGAAAATGGTCTGATGCGACCAACACATTGGATCCTGCGCCGATCACCTGCCACCTGATAGTGTTTTCCCTGCACCAGGACAGCAGAGCACGTAAGGCTTCCAGATCCCGGACATCGACAAGTGCCTGCGCCTGTCCCCCTGCTCCAAGGGTGGTAAAGGCTCCCATATTCACGTTTAGGCGAATATCAAGCCGCTGGCTGGCGAGGCTGTCCATGGTCTGTTGAGGCATACTTTTCAACCTTTTCGGGTTAGCCCGGATTGCCCATCAGTTCAGGCGGTTTCAGGTGCGGGTGTTTTTGCTCACCCATCTGTTTTTGTTTCTTTTTTCTCAGCTGAGACAAAATGTTCATGAGAATTGCGGGCTAAAAGGGCAAGCACCTGTTCTCCCACACACACGATATTTCCTGCGCCCAGGGTCAACAGAAGGTCCCCTGGTCTCAGGATATCCAGAAGTGCTGCCGGCTCCGCAGTCAGATTAGCCAGCAGCCTGGTATTCTTTTGACCATGCAATTTGATGGCATCCAGGAGGGCGGCGGCGGAGACCCCCTCAATGGGGTCCTCCCCGGCTGGATAAATATCGCACATAACCAGGATATCTGCTCTATGAAAAGAGGCGGTAAACTCTTGAAACAGTCCCCTGGTCCGGCTGTAGCGATGTGGCTGAAAGGCCACCACCAGCCTCCGGTCCGGCCATCCATCACGTATGGCGCTCAAGGTTGCCTTGATTTCAGTCGGATGATGCCCATAGTCGTCAACCACCAGGACGCCCTGCTGCTCGCCCTTCTCCTGCAGTCGTCGCTCCACGCCCTGAAATTGTTCCAACGCCCTGACAATGAGGGCAAAATCTATTTCCAGTTCCAGGCCGACAGCTATGGCGGCCAGGCTATTGTAAATGGTATGTCTGCCTGGCCGGGGCAGCCTGACAACGCCCAATTCTTCACCCTGATACCGGACGACAAACTCATTGCCCATGCCCAGGGAAACGATCCGGGTCGCGTGAATGTCTGCCTGCTCAGAGAGTCCATAGGTGACGGTTCTTTTCTGTATCTGCGGCAGGATTTGAGCGATATTGGTATCATCCTTACAGACAATGGCCGCGCCATAAAAAGGCAGCCGGTCTATAAACTTAAGGAACACCTCTTTGATGTGGTTGAGATCCCGATAATACTCCAGGTGCTCCAGATCAATATTCGTCACCACCTCAATCACAGGCGATAGTTTTAAAAAGGAGCCGTCACTCTCGTCAGCCTCAGCAACCAGGAACTCACCTGCTCCCAGCCTGGCATTACTGCCCAGGCTGTCCACCTTGCCCCCAACCACGACAGTCGGATCCAATCCCGCCTCCGCTAGTACCGTGGCCACCAGAGATGTGGTCGAGGTCTTTCCATGACTCCCGGCAACGGCTATACCATACTTTTTCAGCCGCATCAGCTCCGCCAGCATTTCGGCCCGGGCAATGACTGGAATATGCTCTTCCCTGGCCTGCAGGACTTCCGGGTTATCTGCTGCTATGGCTGTTGAGGTAACCACGACATCGGCGCCTTTGACCCACTCCTTCCGGTGCCCTCTGTGGACCACTGCTCCCTGCTTCTCCAGGCACCTTGTCAACTGGGAGGCAGCCAGGTCCGAGCCGCTTACCCTGTACCCCAGGCTGAGCAAAAGTTCCGCTATGCCGGACATGCCAATGCCGCCAATGCCTACAAAATGAATATGTTGATTCTTTCTATACATTAAAGCTCAGGTGACTGTTCTTTTTTGCACGAGCATCTGGCACTGTTTGAGGATGTTCTTTGTTGCCTCGGGTGTTGCCGCAGAGCGCATACACGCTCCCATCCGCTCTCTTTGTTCGCAGTCAGCAAGCAATTCCTGGAGGCGAGCCGCCAGGACGGCTGGTTCTGTCTGCTGCTGTTCAAACACTTCGCACCCACCCAAACGGGCATAATAGTGGGCATTGCCGAGCTGGTGGTTATCAGCGGCATGTGGGTAGGGTATCAGCAAAGCAGGCAGCCCAGTTACCGCCAGTTCTGCCAGCGTGGTGGCCCCGGCCCTGGAAACCACTATATCAGCCTGGCTATAACGATCTGCCATATCTGAAAAAAAAGAGCACACGGTCGCCACAACTCCTGCCTCTTCATACGTCCTTTGTACCATTGCCATATCCTTTTCTCCGGTCTGATGGATAATCTCCAGCGCCACGCCACGCTGGTGCAGCAAGACAGCGGCCTCCACCATCAATTCATTGACACGGTGCGCGCCCTGGCTCCCGCCAAGGACCAGTACAGTTGGTTTTTTTCTATTTGCAGTCGAAACCTGCCGAACACTTTGCAGGATTTCCCTGCGAACCGGATTACCTGTCTGCACCACCTTGTCGGCGGGAAAATATTCGCCACAGGGAATAGAGGTACAAATGACACTGGCCAGCCTGCCAGCAAGTCTGTTGGCCAAGCCTGGAACAGCATTCTGTTCATGAACGCAAACCGGAATACCCAGCAGCCGGGCGGCGAAAACCACGGGACCGGTGACATATCCACCCACGGCAACAACAATATCCGCCCGGAACCGCCTCAGCAGGCGCCAAGCATCGAAAACAGCCAAGGGTTGGATAAACAGGCTCTGCAGCGTTCCAGCCAGGCCGACACCTTTGAGCCCCGACCCTCGAATGGTCGTACACTCAAAAGGCTCAGACCTCAGTACCATCTGGTCCATACTCCGGGGCGTGGCAATATACAAAACCCTAGTGGTATTGTCCAGAGTCAGAGCAGCCCGGGCCACGGCAAGTCCAGGAAACAGATGTCCACCGGTGCCCCCTCCTGTGACAACCATTCGCATACGCTCAGAACCTCACCCCCAATGTTTCCGATCTCTGGGACAGTGTCCATGCCGGAGAAGAAACACCCTCATGAAACGCCTTAAGGGTCATGGCCAAACAGGGAGGGCAGTATCCGTGACTTACCTGCCTGGTATCGACTAGGTCCCCCACCTTTTTCCACCTTCCATTCTGCTCCCTTCTCCCGCATTCGCAACATATCGTAATCATTGTCCTCTTTCTCCCTCAAGGTGCTGTTTTGCCAGCTGGACAACACAATCCGTAAAAACCCTGCCCCGGTGGTCATATCCAGTATACATATCAAAACTGGCACAGCCAGGCGCCAATAAAACCACATCCCCTTCAGAGGCCATGGTTGCAGCAGTTGTTACCGCCACATTCATGGACGGCACCCTGGTTACCGGAACCGTGGCCTGAAAGGCGTTCTCCATGATCGGTGCAGCCTCGCCCATGAGTATCAGGTGTTTCACCTTTTCTGCCATAAGCGTGATAACTGAACTGAAATCACTTTTTTTATCGCGACCGCCGGCGATCAGTACCACCGATTCCTTACAGCTGGCCAGGGCCGCAGCCATGGCGCCGATGTTGGTAGCCTTGGAATCATTGATATAACGAACCCCATTTAGCACGGCCACCGGCTCCATTCTGTGTGGGGGGGGGACAAAAGCCTCCAAACCCGACTGTATAACTTTTGGAGGCACACCGTAACTGGAAGCAGCCAGGACTGCGGCGGCGGCGTTCAGCCTATTCACCAGGGAGGAGAGCCTGGTGGCCTCCAGGGGAAAACGCTCCGTCTTCTGTCCGTCCTCAGCCTGCAACACGATGTCATGGTCCCGCACCCATGCCTGATGCCCTGCATCCTGTCCAAATCGCAACACCCTGACTCCTGGATATGCTGCCCAGGTTCTCAGCACTGGGTCGTCGACACCCAAGACAGCCGCATCGCCTGGAATTTGATTGCGCAGGAGATTTCTTTTAGCTTCTGTGTACCGCTCCATACTGTGATGCCGGTCCAGATGATCCGGGCTCAGGTTGAGAACAACCGCGACATCAGCTCGAAAGGCCCCGACCAACTCCAGCTGAAAAGAAGACAGTTCCAGCACAGCTGCATCATAGACAAGACCATCGGTAAAGAAATCAAGCAGGGGGGTACCGATATTGCCGCCAATAAAAACCCTTGCCCCATTTTGGGCCAACAATTTGCCAACCAGACCGGTTACCGTTGTTTTCCCGTTGGAACCTGTTACCGCGATCACTGGCACCTTGAACCTACCTGCCGCCAGTCCCAGCTCCCCATATATGTTCACCCCCATGGTGCGAGCGGCCTGGATAATCTTCGCATCCAGCGGAACCCCTGGGCTTGGCACCAGAAAATCCGCTTGCCGTATAAAATCCAGGTTATGCGCCCCGCATTCATAGTCTGTGGCCTGCTCTCGGAGGACATCGATCAGCTCCAGGGGCAAGTCCTTTTCTTCCCTGCTTTCCGAAACCAGGACCTGCACACCCATTTGGCGCAAAAAGCGGACAGCAGACAGGCCCGCCTTGCCGCAGCCAAGAACAACCGCTGTATCGGAGGTACGCAGCTCCATAACTACCTCAGCTTCAAGGTGGCCAGAGCAATCAGGCCAAGAATGACCGAAACGATCCAAAAACGGACAACAATTTTGGGTTCGACCCAGCCTTTCTTCTCGAAATGGTGATGAAAAGGAGCCATGAGAAAGATCCGTTTTCCACCTGAAATCTTGAAATATCCTACCTGCAGGATGACCGAAAGCGCCTCCATAACGAAGATACCGCCAACGATAGCCAACAGGAACTCCTGTTTGGTAATGATGGCAACAGCCCCAACGGTTCCTCCCAGGGAAAGGGATCCTGCATCCCCCATGAAAATCTGCGCCGGATAGGCGTTGAACCAAAGGAACCCGAGACAGGCGCCCACCAGGGTCCCGCAGAAAACAGCCACCTCACCGGCACCCTGCACATAGGGGATCTGTAAGTATCCAGAGACGACGGCATTCCCTGCCACATAGGAGAAAATGAGATACACAGCGCCGGTTATAATCAACGGGCCTGCTGCCAGTCCATCCAGGCCATCGGTCAGGTTGACTGCATTGGATGCCCCGACGATAATCAGGACGGCAAAAGGCATATACCACCAGCCAAGATCAGGATGAATCCCTTTAAAAAAGGGCAGGCTCAGGGCGCCATCATATTCAGGATGCACAATCAGGTACAACCCCACCATGGAGGCCCCGAAGACCTGCAGTACAATTTTTTCCCCAGCACTCAACCCTCGGGAATTCCCCTTTCTGATTTTTTTAAGGTCATCAACCGAGCCTATGACCCCAAAAAAGAGACTGATAGTCATCAATAACCAGACCAGGCCATTGGTGAGATCTGTCCAGAGGAACGAGGAAAGAATCATGGCAAAGAGAATCAGGGCCCCGCCCATGGTCGGCACACCCTGCTTGGAAAAATGAGACACAGGACCATCTTCCCGAATCACCTGACCGATCTGCCTCTGCTTGAGCCATGCAATGCAATGCGGGGCAGCAAGAACCATTATAGCAAATGCGGTCACAGCGGCCATGATGGTGCGGAAGGTGATATAACGGAACACATTGAGCCAGCTCCAGTCAACGTGCAGGGGATAAAGAACATGATACAACATTGCATTACTCTACGTTATGATGCAACTGCCTTCGCAGCTCATCGATGATTGTCTCCATGCGCATCCCCCTGGATCCTTTCAACAGGATCCAATCGTTGCCAGTCAGGACGCCATTGGCAATAAGATGAAAAAGCCAGGTTGCCACGGCCTGGGTTGTCTCAAAAACATGGACCTGTCCCGAGGCCATGCCACTATTCAAGGCCCCGGCCGCCACAGCTTCGGCATAGGAGCCGGTCACGGCAAGCATATCATACCCCTGTCTGACGGTCTCAAACCCCACCTGCGCATGCAGCTCAGCAGCATCGGCTCCCAACTCCAGCATATCACCAAGCACTGCCGCTTTTCTGCCTGGACCTCCAAAGGTGGCTACCGTCCTCAGGGCGGCGGCCATGGACGCAGGATTGGCATTGTAGGTATCGTTCACCAGATGCACGCCACCGGGCAGCTCTTCCATCATCATACGATTATCCAGGCTTTTGTACCCCTCCACCGCTTGAATAATGGGGGCAAACGGCACTCCCGCTGCCCAGGCTATGGCACTTGCTGCCACCCAGTTGCTCACATTGTGCAGCCCCGGGACAGGGACCCTGAGCCGCTGACTGGCCTGCTCCACCTGCAGGGTGCAGAGAGAACCCTTTTCCCCACATTCCTTGATGCGTGTTGCCCTGACAGCAGGTCTATGCCTCCTGCCGGCTGCTGTGATGGCAAACCCAGTATGTGCTCCGCCAGATACCTTTGCCTGGATTCGGCAATGGGGATCATCGTAATTGACGATGCGGACCGCTTCCGGACGCATGACTGCAAACAGTTCACCCTTGGCCCGCGCCACACCTTCTATACTGCCAAGCCCCTCCAGGTGAGCGGCCTGAACATTGTTGATGCACCCAATATCTGGATCGGCAATCTCTGTGAGGCGCCTGATCTCTCCCAAACTGTTCATACCCATTTCGAGGATCACGGCATCATGCTGACCATTCAGGGGCAGCAGCGAAAGGGGAACGCCCACCAGGTTGTTCCAATTGCCCCTGGTTTTCAAGACCCGCTCAGGACCACCATCAGTGCCTACCATGTGCTGCCTGAGTATAGCGGCTGTCATTTCTTTGACCGTAGTTTTTCCGGAACTGCCGGTAACTGCCGCCACAACGACCCGGTCACGCATTCTGTTTCTCAGGTATCGAGCCAGTTCGCCCAAAGCATGGAGGGTATCATCCACCTGAATACAGACCAGGTGGTCGGGAACCCTCTCAGGGGGCTGCTCCACAATAACGGCTGCCGCACCCTTACAGACAGCCTCATCCACAAACAGGTGCCCATCGAATTTTTCCCCGCAAAGGGCAACAAAAATATCGCCCTCTTCAAGGGTTCGGCTGTCGGTCACCACCCGCTCAAAGAGTCTGCTCTGCTTCCCTGACAGCAGCCGACCCCCAACGGCCTCCAGTAATCGCCGGGTATTCCAGGTCAGCAAACCGGTGACAGCTTCCCGGCGATCATCAAAAAAGCGTTTTCGGGTGCCGATGATCTGATAGTTTTCATGCCCTTTCCCGGCAAGAACCACACAATCCCCCTGGCCGGCAAAGGAACAGGCCGTTCGAATGGCCCTTGCTCGATCACCGATGACCACAAAACCACCCGATATTTCGTTCTGGCTCCATAATGCACTCTCCTCTATGGCTACCGCACCGGCCTGCTCCAGGCCGGGCACTATATCAGCCAATATGGACGAGCTTTGCTCGGTGCGCGGATTATCAGCCGTTACAATGGCCAAATCAGCCTGTTCGCCCACGACCCTGCCCATCTCTGGTCTTTTTCCAGCGTCCCGGTCGCCTCCACAGCCAAAAACACAGATCAACCTGCCAGGCGTTAGCTCCCTGGCTGTCCGCAGCACATTGAGCAGGGCATCAGGCGTGTGTGCGTAATCAACAAACACCTCTGGTAAAACATCGGCTAAATGGTCCGCTCCTGCGGCATGCAGACACACCCTTTCCAATCGACCGGGGACGCTCCGGACCTGCTGCAGGGCACTGCAGACCACCTCAAAATCCAACCCCAACCGTACACCGACTCCAACGGCAGCAACCATATTACGCAGATTGAAACGACCGGCCAGCTGACTGGTAAACAAGGCCTGCTTATTCAACGCCGCCAGGGTACACTGCGTACCATCGTACTGTTGCCGTATTTCCCGGACAGTGACATCATTTTCCGGACCCAACCCGCAACGCAGCACCTGCGACTCAGGTACAAGAGCTGCTATTTCAGCTCCCCAATCCTGCTCTGCAGGTTCCTCATCCACGACCACCACAACCTGACCTCCCTCTGCAAGGTGTTCGGTAAACAGAGTGGATTTGGTCTGGAAATAGGCCTCCATATCGTAATGATAATCCAGGTGATCCCGGCTCAAATTGGTAAAAACAGCCACATCAAACACCATTTGCCCGATCCGTGATTGGTCAAGCGCGTGGGAAGATACCTCCATAAGCAAGTGGGTCACCCCGTTCTCGGCCATGTCCAACAGGGTTTTCTGCAACACCAGGGGAGCCGGTGTGGTTAATGGCGCCTCTTGCAGCAGGGTACAGCCTGCCTGGTCCCGATATCGGTAGTTCACCGTACCAATTACCCCTGTCTTATATCCGCAGGCAACAAGCATCTCCTCTATCAGCCAGGTGCAGGTAGTTTTCCCATTGGTGCCGGTTATGCCGATCTTCGTCATCCCATCAGCAGGATATCCGTACCAGGCAGCTGCCATTGCAGCCAGTGCGGCGTGGGTGTCTGATACAATGACCAGAGCAGTATCATGCAGATCCAGACCGACGACATCCACAACGTCCTCTTGGACAACCAGAGCAGCGCAGCCAGAGGCAAGCGCCTCCTGGAGATACTCATGGCCGTCACAACGGCTGCCTTTAAGGGCAACAAAAACAGCACCCCTGTCCACCTGTCGGGAATCAGCAACCAGATCACGAACCTGCAAAGAGGCGATGGGCCTTCCCTGACACGCAGGTGAAAGATGCGCTATGCTCTGAAATAACGAATCGAAAGTCTTCATTGTCCTCTGTACGACTCTCCCGGCTCCAGCCGTATAGTGCAGACCGTGACACCCTGCAATGGCTGTCCTGCCGCAGGATCCTGCTCCACAACGGTTCCGGTCCCGATGACTCGAATCTTGGCAACCTGCCGTCCCAGGCGCTGCATTGCTTTTCGCAGGCTTAACCCCTTGATCAGGGGCATTTCCATAACTGGTTCGCTGCGCGGGGTATCCGAGACCTGCCGGTTTAACCGCTTACTGACAAAAAAGGTGTTCATATTGTCCCGCGCTTTTTCTCCAGGATGATCTGACACGCTCGTCAGATCGGCTGCCAGGGCCTTTGTGAGGATAGTATCACCCACTTTTTCCAGGCTTTTGTTTCTGCCAATGGCAGTCAGGGGCTTCGGAGAGAGCTGGTCTTCTTCCACCGCAATCACAAGGAAATACTTAGGTTTTTTTGGCGGGACCATCCCGACATACAACTGCTGATTGATATATTCGGATCTCTGGCCCGAATATATGATCTCCGAGTGGGTAAATATCTCCGAAGCCACCTTTGCTGTCCTCTTTCCCTTTCTGCCTTTTGCCCGTCCTCTGTCAGCGAACAATTCGCGCCGTAAAAGAACACCATTGGCTGGCCCAAGGACCATTGCGCGGTGGATCCTGTTTTTGTTGAAAGGATACATCCGGCTCGTGCCATGATCGTACATACCCTCCAGGAGCCAAGGCGCCAGCCGCCAGCCGCCATTGATCAGGCTGGCCAAAGCCACCTGGATCTGTATGCCCGTCAGGGTGCTGTTCATCCCCCGGATGGACTCCCGCACAGCCTGGAAGCGATCCTTGGCGCCTGATTCCCAGCTACTCTCAACCGGAGCATAAAGATGCAGTTCTTTTTGCAGCGAGGTTATCGCTGCATCGGAAACGCCGTACTCAGGTGCACTCACGCCTTCCGGCAGCATACCCTCATAGGTCAATCCTTCCCGCAGTATTGCAGCTGCCCGTGCAAGAATGGGACGCAGCAGCTCTTTGCGTAATTTCTGTCGATAGATTCTATCTTCCTGAACGGCTGCATCAGCCTGCCAGAAAACATTCGGGTTAAAGGTCGGCTGGTTACTCAGGGCGAAGATACGGCCGGTATACGGGTCGACCAAAATTCCCATGCCTTTGGTCAGCCCTTGCGCTGAAAGATAGTTTCGCAATTGCCGGGCCAACACCTTCTGCAAGGACAAATCCAGGCTCAACTTGATATCAGCGGCCCCTGCTCCAAGAATCTCCTCTTGGACCTGGAAATCCCGAATATCGCCTGCCATGAAGCAGCCAGGACGAAGAATAACATCATACTGGCCTTCGATGCCTGTTAACCCGATACCGCCACCGACAAAGCCCAGAACATACGCGCCCACACTGTTTGCAGGATAAAAACGCGCCTCTTCCATCGTACAGTACAGCCCTTGCGCGCCAAGCTGTTTGATCTGCTCAGCCTGGCGTGCGTCTAAATATGTCGCTAGTCTGACAACGGGTTCATGACTTTTTAAAAGCCCGGCCAGGTCACTTTTCCTTCGACCGGTGATTGCGGCTAATGAGGCTATCAGCTCCTCGTTCACCTGAACACCGACAGGTTGGGCAAAAAGAGCGTATACAGGATAAGAAACTGCCAACTCTTTATATTTATGGTCGTATATCGTACCCCTTAAAACAGAATCAGCGGGCTCTGTGCCCGCTGAGTTCCGAACAATTCTACTGGCAAAGGACTGTATGGTGGCCGCATGTTTCTGCCAGGAAGGCAGAACCTTGTCGACCATCAGAACCATCCCTGCCAACAACCCAGTACACACCAAAACAGCCGTCCGGTACCTCTTCTTTCCCCCGGACCTGGTTGTCGTTCTGTTTCTCACCATTTCGGGCATCTAATGCATGCGATGCACTTGATTTTTTGCAGGCACATACAACCCCAATCTTTCAGCAGCCACCACGTACACTCTGCTCGCTGATCTGAGCCGGGTTCGTTCCGCCAATAGACGGGTATGTTCGCTTTTAAGCGCAGCACCGGTCTGCTCTATGGCCCGGCTCATCGCGAGAACCGTACCGGTGCGCCATTGTAAGAAATACCCGGCTGCGGCTGCAACGCACAAAGTGACCGCGACCATACTGACCAGGACGCGCCACAGCTCTCGCATCGATCCAAAAGCAGATATTGACGCCGCAATACGCTGACGGGAAGGTGGGCGGCCTCGCCCCGCTCTATAGGCTTGTGCATGAAACTGAGCAATCATGGTTATCCTCCAAAAAATGATCGGCAAAAAGGGACGTATCAGTTTTTCTCAACAACCCTCAACCGGGCGCTTCGAGCCCTGGGGTTGTCTGCCAGCTCAGTAGTGCTGGCCCGTATCGGTTTTCGAGTCAGTACTGTGTACTCTGATTGTTGAAAGAGCTGTTTGACCAGCCGATCTTCCAGGGAGTGAAAACTGATGGCGCAAAACCGGCCTCTGGCCGCAAGTACCTCTGGTGCCTGCCGAAGCAAAGCGGTTATATTGTCAAATTCACGATTAACAGCAATCCTGAGAGCCTGGAAGACCTTGGTGGCGACATGTATTTTTTTGGGGTGGTATTTACGGGGAACCGCAGCAGCCACCACCTCGGCCAGTTGCAGGGTGGTCTGTATTGGCTCCACTTCCCTACGCTGCACAATTCTACGGGCAATCCTTCTCGCCTGACGCTCCTCACCGTAGTGGTACAATACGTCCGCCAGCTGCTCTTCCTGTAAATCGGCTACCAGTTCAGCGGCGCTCACGCTGATGTCGGCCCCCATGCGCATGTCCAGAGGAGCATCCTCCTGGAAGGAAAACCCGCGCTCCGGTCGATTGAGCTGCAAGGACGAAACTCCGAAATCAGCAAGTACGCCAGCCACTTTCCTGACCCCAAGCTTCTCCAGTTCCCTGACAAGATAGACATAGGAGACGGGGACCAGGGTAAAACGATCGCCATGGGGCCGCAATCTTTCCGCAGCTATTTCGGCGGCGTGAGTATCCCATTCAAACCCAATAATCCGGCCCACACCTACCTTACTCTGCAACAGTCGCTCACTATGTCCACCCAAACCAAGAGTGGCATCAACATAGACTTCACCCGGCTTCAAAGCCAGCCAATGAACGACTTCCTGAGCCAGTACCGGCAAATGCCTGTCCCAGGGTTTCACGCTTTTTCGGGCACTCTGGCTTGACGAGTCACCCCTCTGTAAATCCTGGAAAAATCACGCTTGAGCATCTGCTCTTCATGATCCCAGGTTGCCTTGTCCCAGATTTCAAAAAAATGCAGCATACCATTGAGGACCACGTCCTTGTTCAGACCAAATGCGTTGCGCAGGTGTATGGGGAGAAGGATCCTGCCTTGCTTGTCCAACGGACATTCTGTGACAGCTGAGACCACATACCGAATGAACTGCTCTTCCTCCTCAGTAGGATGTTCTCTTGAAAGAAGATCCTCCTCAAACACATCCCATTCATCTTCGGGATAGGCGCGGAGACAATTTTGCCAGTTGGTGACGATGAGCAAGTCGGATTCATATTTGTTCTTTAAAGTTTCACGAAAACGTGCCGGGATATTCAAGCGGCCCTTGACATCCAGAGCATGCTCAGAGCGACTGCGAAATCTGTTTTTCGTGATCTTTTTCTTCAAACTCTTCTTTGCCAGCGCTGATTTTTAACCACTAATCACCACATAACGCCTTATTTATTTATCTATACCATGCAGCATCCAGAGTCAAGAAAAATTACCAAAACATCAACGAGTTGACCAATCTTCCTGTCAACAAAAAACACTATATATAGTGTACACCCCTGTAGAAAAAACACAATTTTGACAAGCCAATCATCCCACATCCACAGTTATGAGCAAAGAAGAAACCGAACCAAAAAAGCATGTATAAAGTTCAATAAACTGAAATGAAACGATTTTCAAAGCAATAGTTGTGTGGGTAAAAGTGGGTCAAAAAAAAAGAGAGAAAAAGACTACTTCTTTTTCGCAAACAAAAAAGAAGATACCTAAAGCGGACAGGGGGCAGCTTTCCTCTTGGAGCCAAAAGCTCTCTTTTGGAGCATCAACACTGCCTGAGCTGATAAGAAATCTGGGCTAGAACAATCTTGTCTGTGGATTCCGCCCGCCTGGTACGGGCAACTGAAGGTGGGTGCAGGCCAGCTCCGTGGCCATCCTGCCTCTGGGAGTTCTGATCAGAAAACCGGACTGGATCAGGAACGGTTCATAGACATCTTCAAGGGTGTTTTTTTCTTCACACACCGCAGTGGCGAGGGTTTCAAGGCCAATGGGACCGCCGCTGAACTTTTCCACCAGGGTAACCAGGATACGGCGATCCATTTCATCAAGACCATACTGGTCCACGTTGAGCATATTTAAGGCCGCGTCCGCTATGGCACCAGTGATAACGGGGTGTCCTCCAACCTCTGAATAATCCCTGACCCGTTTCAGCAGTCGGTTGGCTATGCGAGGTGTACCCCGTGAGCGTCTTCCCAATTCGTAGGCGCCCTCTTCATCGATCCCTATTTGAAACAGCCGGGCGGAACGCTGGACAATGACTTTCAGCTCTTCCGGGGAATAATAGTCCAGGCGGAGTAGCACCCCAAACCGGTCGCGCAGGGGTGGGGTCAATAGCCCTGTTCTAGTTGTCGCGCCAACCAGGGTAAAGCGGGGTAAGTCCACCTTCACCGATCGGGCACCGGGCCCCTGCCCCACCACCAGGTCGAGTTGATAATCTTCCATGGCCGGGTACAGTATTTCTTCCACCACATGGTTCAACCGGTGGATTTCGTCGATAAAGAGTACGTCACCCGCCTGTAGGCTGGTGAGGATCGCGGCCAGGTCACCTGGCCGCTCAATGACTGGGCCGCTGGTTACCTTGATACCGGCACTCATCTCATGGGCAATAATATAGGCAAGGGTTGTTTTGCCCAGCCCCGGAAAGCCATGAAAAAGAACATGATCAAGGGGTTCCCCGCGCAGACGGGCAGCCTGAATAAAGATGCCCAGACTCTCCTTCACCTTGTCCTGGCCGATATACTGGGCCAGTTGCTTGGGCCGAAGATCGACGCCTGTTCCCTGGTCCTCCTGTTGAAGCTCTCCAGTGACCAAGCGTTTTCCGGTTAGGTTTTCTTCAAGGTTCATTCTCGTCTTCCCTGCTGGCTCACAGACAACCAACGATTCCTCTTGACAACACCCTAGGGTCCTGTCAACGCTGCTCTGTCGTATCCTGCTTGTCTTTTTCAGCCCTTATGCAGCCTTGCCCTGTGTCACATAGCACTACTATGCAACTCAGGACAAGGCTGCATAAGAACAAGAAAAATCCGGCGCAATATACTGACATTTCATCGTTGACATGACCCTAGATGAACACGGGAGTAGCATTACTGCTGTGCCAACCCCTGCAGGCTCAGGCGGATCAGCTCTTCCACGCTCATATTGCTGTTCTCAGAGCCATGACGGATAGACACACTACGCAGTGCCTGCCAGGCGATATTTTGCGGGTACCCTAAGTTGACCAGGGCGGAAACAGCATCATGCATCAGCCTGCCTTCCTCATGATTGAGAGCAGGCGGAGCCGATGCCTCGGAAGGGGTATCCACCTGCAGTCGGCCTACCTTCTCCCCCAACTCCATGCACAGTCGTTGGGCAGTTTTCTTGCCCACACCGGGCAAAGCGATCAGACGACTGTAATCTTTAAGCATTATAGCATCACGCAGATCTCTGCCAGGCATACCGGAAAGCATAGCCAGTCCAAGCTTGGGACCTATGCCGGAAACGCCGACAAGCATGAGAAACAACTGTTTTTCCTCCATCTGCTCAAAACCATAGAGCACAATGGCATCCTCACGAACATTGGTGTACACATGGAGGAAATAGTCTTCTCCCACCGGAGGTAAGGCATCATAAGTCCGGCTGGAAATAGCCAGTTCATAACCAACACCCGCCACGTCGAGAACGACAGAGGTCGGATCTTTGTAGCGAACAATGCCGCTGAGGGTTGCAATCATAGATCAGCCTGAACGACTAAAGAGAACAAAGTGTGTTAAAAGCACAATGTTGTGCATGACAAATGGCAATGGCCAGGGCATCGGCGGCATCCTGACTGGGCGAATCGTTCAACTCCAGCAGAGTGGTGACCATATGCTGCATCTGTCGTTTATCGGCCTGCCCATATCCGGTGACCGTCTGCTTCACAGTACGGGCACTGTAGTGGTGCACCTGCATCCCGTTTTCCATGGCAGCGATAATGGCCGCGCCCCTGGCATGACCAAGCTTGAGGGCACTGCGGACATTGCGATCAACAAAGACCTCTTCCACCGCTGCCACCTGCGGCGTATGCATCTTGATAACCTGGGACAGACTGGAAAAAATAACCCAGAGACGCCTGGCAAACTCCTCCTCATGGGTTGTCCGAATAGTACCACAGGATACATACCCCAGTTCGGTGCCGGAACAGTCAATTATGCCGTACCCGGTTATCCGGGACCCAGGATCCACTCCAAGAATACGCATGGCCTGCCCCTGAAAAATTGTTTGCTCACCCAACAAGGGCCGAGATCAAAGTCTGGGTGACGCCATCTGGGCAGCCAAGCTTCCCCCAGGCCAGCGCCCGGCCGATGTAGGTGCCACGTTTTGCCAGGGCCTGTCTGCGGGGTTGCGGTGAGAGTACAAAGACAACGGGCGCACTGGCCATTTGCAGAAAATCAGGACAAAGCTTCCATAAGTTCATCTGGAATATCAAAGTTGGCATGCACCTTCTGCACATCATCGTGATCTTCCAGGTTTTCCAGAAGCTTGAGCAATGATTTTGCAGGCTTTTCTTCGGCAACATCGACCACGTTTTTGGGGATCATGGTGATGGTGGCCTCACTGCAGGGAACACTGCTCGCCTCAAGGGAATCCACGACCTCACTGAAATCTTCCGGCGCGGTCACCACCTGATAGACGTCGCCCTCGTCCACCACATCCTCGGCACCAGCTTCCAGGGCCAGGTCCATGAGTTCTTCTTCGTCTACTCCCTCCTTATCAATCAGCATGGTCCCTTTTTTGTCAAACATCCAGGCAACGCAGCCTGTCTCCCCCAGATTACCACCGCTTTTGGAAAAATAGTGACGAATATCGGCAACGGTCCTGTTTTTGTTGTCGGTCATGGTCTCTACAAGTACCGCCACTCCGCCAGGGCCATACCCTTCGTACAGGATTTCTTCATACACTGCACCATCCAGGTCACCTGTTCCCTTCTTGATGGCGCGATCAATGTTATCCTTGGGCATGTTTTCTGCTTTGGCAGCAGTGATGGCGCTCCGCAGCCGTGGATTGCCATCTGGATCGCCACCCCCCATCTTGGCGGCAATGGTGATCTCCTTGATCAATTTGGTGAAAATTTTTCCACGCTTGGCATCATTAGCCCCTTTCTTACGCTTAATTGTGCTCCACTTTGAATGTCCTGACACTGCGGGTTTCCTCTACTTGGTTCATCTGATTGATCATCCGTCCAGATGGTATGCCCCCCTTTTCTGTTGGGCATCTATCCGATTCGGAGTTCCTTCTGCTTTCTCTTGAGCCGGAATTTCTTATCAGCTCAGGTAGTGCCAGGTTCAGGCGTTTTTGGTACCGCGTTCTCCTTGGGTCCATGTGCTGCCAAAATACTGCCGAAAATGGTGCTGCCTGGGCTGAGCCTGGGTGTACAGCTTGTCGAAATGTGCTTTATCTTTGTAAAACGTACTTGCGTCCCAGAATAAAAACCTCGCGGCTCTCCTGCCGTGAGCTTTTGGGTTTGACCACCTTAATGGTTTTGAAAGACGCTTTGCACTCCTCGATCAAAGCCGGAAAATCTTCCCCTTGAAAAGCCTTGCAGTACATGGTCCCGTTTTCATGCAGGAGTTCACGGGAGACCTCCAGAACCCTTTGGACCAGCCTGAGGGAATGCTGATGATCCGCATAACGGCTACCGGTAGTGCGCGGCGCCATATCACTCAACACCACATGAAAGCCAAACCACTGCTTTTTGAGTAATGCAGGCAGCTCATCAGCATAGACATCATAACAGAGCCAGTGGATTTCAGCATCGGGTTTTTGACTCGGGAGGTCTGTCTTCTGGAGATCCACACCGACAACGGTCCCTTTTTCGCCGACTATGGAGGCCGCATACAGGCTCCAACTGCCGGGGAAACAGCCAAAGTCGATAATACGCTGTCCCTTTTTGAGAAAACGATATTTGTGCTGGGCCTCTTCCAACTTGTAGACAGATCTGGCAGGATACTTCTCTTTTTTTGCCTTTTTAAAATAAAAATCCTGAGGTGTACGCATGGGTTCTTGTTCCTTCTCATTGCTCGCCTGAGACCAGGGAACTTGCCAGTGACAAGGCCTGATCTTTTGTTTGAACCTGTCCTTCAATCCGTGCCTCCTCTACGGCCTCCAAAATCTCCTTGAAGACAGGTCCCGGCTGCAGCCCCAGGGAATGAATGAGATCATGGCCGTCAATCAGGGGCGGGACCCGGAGGGCTGGTTGTACATGATCCCGCTCCACTGCAAGAACACGGCGGACCACAGCCTCCAGATCCTGTTCCAACGTAGCAGGCCTGTCTTCTCCTTTCCCGGCCATGGTGTCGGCCAGAGCAAGCAGGAAAAGGCCTGGTATAAGGCGTCCGGCTTTTCGGATCAATCTTGAGCAGGCCCGGATGGACAGTTCCCTGTCCTTTGCCGCCTGAATCAAGTGAAAGGGCCGCATATGCAGCCCGATAAGCTGCCCCACATGGTTTCGTTCCCAATTGCTCAGGCGAAGCCGCAAGGCAATCTCATTAAAAATTCGCTGCCCAGCCTGGTCATGATTATAAAAGGTTATCCGCCGCTCGCCCTCCTGGTTCAGGGCCCGGGTCACCGGTTTTCCCACATCATGAAACAGGGCTGCCCACTTCAACAGTGTCCTCTGCCTATCCACAGCCAGATAGGCTGCCAGCTCCTTATATTCCCTGGCGTAACCATAACAGGGGTCCCGCAAAAGACTCTCCAGGCAGCGCAGGGTTTCCAGATTATGGGAGAACACATCCAGATGATGACTGGCGGGTTGCTGCATTCCCACCCCTCTCTCAAGTTCGGGAAACAACACCCAGAGCAAACCTGCCTCCGCCATGGCGCCGATGACTGCCGCACTGTTCTCCGACTCCAGAATGAGCCGAAACTCATGACAGATTCGCTCCGGGGCGCAGTGGCGGAGTTCCTCAGACAATGCCCCTACCCAGCGGGCTGTTTGTACCTCCACCCGAAACCCCAGGGCCGCACTGAACCGATACACCCGGAGCATCCGCAAGGGATCGCTGTGCAGAATCTGGACATCCGGGCAACGGATAACCTGCTGCTCTATATCCAACAGTCCCCCGCACGGATCAAGGAGCGTAACCTGTTCACCCTGGCGCCGAACCCCATGGCGTAAAAACGGGGTCAGGCAAATTGCCATGGCATTGATGGACAAATCCCGTTTTGCCAGATCTTCTTCAATGGTCAGGCTGCCATCCCGAAAAGAGGAAACATCCACAGCCTGCCCTTGAAAAACCACCCGTGCCGCGTCCTCGCCGCCAAGAGGCACAAAGGCTCCGCCCACTGCTTTTGCCAGCGCCCGAGCCCAAGAATGACTTTTGTCCGGGACCACCAAATCCAGGTCATGGGGTGTTCTCCCCAGTACCAGATCACGAACGGTACCGCCAGCAAGATAGACTTCCGCCTGCATCTGCTGCTGCAGACGTTGCAGCGGCAGATACAGCCACGCAGGCAGCGCCGTACCCATCTCTACGACCCCAGGTATTGGCCTGTCTTTCCTCTTCATTGCCCCTTTAGTCCATGACAATTCAGCCCCTCTTACGGCCCATTTTTTCCGAAAGCAAAGCGTAGCTCGAGCAGTGGAAGCCCTCACCCACCAGCAACCCGTCAAAAAACCTTGCCAAAATTCTGCCAGGCTGCCCTGCACGAGCCGATACAGACCTCAGGATAGTTGCCAAGACCGCACCAAGTCCTCATCAGAGGGCATGAATTGCCGGCATTCGCTCTGCGCCCCTCTTTCAATCTGCACCTCGGCGGGTACAGGCCTATTGTCCACCTTTTTCGAATAACGAACCACGATCCCCGCTGCCTGGCACATCACGGTTTCCTGTTCTTCCCGAGCCACAGTCGCAGCAGCCCGGCGTAACAGGGCTGTTGGGCCAGGGTGTGTTGTCGTGGCCAGCAACCAGTCACCTTCTCTGCACAGGGCACGAATACGCTGGTTTTCCCCCTGATTACGCCCCACAACCAGCCAGTGTTTCCCATGGATCTGGAACTGCCTGCCTGTGAGGATCAGGTGGACATCTTCTAAAGAAAGACGGTCTCCCGCCCCCCCGAGGCTGCCCTGGAACAAGGCTTTAATCCGGCTGCCCAGGTTGGGATCAGTCAGCAGACATCCCCCTGCGGGATTGGGGTGCTCCGTCATCCCGAAGCGCCGGGCCAGTTCCATCTGCGGTCTACGTCCCCTGCCTGAAAAACCATGTAGACGTGCTCTGTCAACCATGCCCTCTGCCTCGACAAAGGTGGGCGGCAAAAGCTGCGCCGACAAGGGTCGCAGGAGCAGCCCCGTACACCCGGAATCACGTTCAATAATCCGCATGGCATCACGACGCTGGGACATGGGGCGCTGCCCCACAACCTCTCCGGTGACCAGGAAAGAGGCGCCATAGGAGGCCATGAGCGACCGGGCAGTGCTGAGCATCAGGATCTTGCAATCTATACAGGGGTTACAATATTTTCCAAACCCATGGGTCGGGTTGTGCAACAACGAAAGATACCCTCTACTTAAATCCACCAACTCGACCTTCAGGCCGTATTTTGCACGCACCTCCCGTTGATACTCCTCTTTGCACTCCAACAGATGGCTATCAAAAAAAGGGGTGACAAACTTCAGCCCAATCACCTGCACCCCCTGCTCCGCTACAGTACGGCAGGCCAAAATGGAATCCAGCCCTCCCGAAAACAAGCCCAGCGCTATTAGCTGTTGCACGGTCTATTTCACTCCATCTTTTCTCGCTGCCAGCTCCCTGGCATAAGCCAAGGTCTGCTGCGTGGGCTTTCGGCCCCCGAGCATCCTTGCCAGCTCAGCGATTTTAGCCTCTGGAGTCAGTCTCTGGACCGTTGTTCTGGTTCGTCCTCCTTCCACCACCTTTTCTATCCTAAAATGCATATCAGCCCTGGCTGCGATCTGGGGTAAATGGGTGATGCACAATACCTGATGATGACCGGCCAACTCCTCAATTTTTCCTGCCACAGCTTCGGCTGCCTCCCCACTGATGCCCGCATCTATTTCATCAAAAATCACTGTCTCCACTTTATCTCGTTTGGCTAAAACACATTTCATGGCCAGCATAAAACGAGACAACTCACCGCCAGAAGCTATTTTTGCCAAAGGTCTGGGCGGTTCTCCGGGGTTTGCCGAAAATAAAAAAACAAGGGTATCCCTTCCTGTGGGCGACACCCCTTCAAGTCCTAATTGCTCGGGAAGGGACAACTCTGCCTTAAACACGGCTTGATCGAAACTCAGCGAGACAAGCTCGGACTCCATGGCCTTTTCAAGGCGTAAAGCCACTTCCTTGCGGACCGCAGAAAGCTCAGTTGCCATGAGCAGCGCTTCTGTGCTGGCTTTTTCCACCTCCTTTTCAAGCTGGGCGATGTCGGCCTCCAAGCCATCCAACTGTGCCAGTTCGTCCCGGAGTTGATCCCTGCGGGCCAGGACATCGTCCAAGGTGGGACCGTATTTACGCTGCAGTTGTTTGATCAGGGCCAGGCGTTCGCTTATCTCTTCCATCCGCCTTGGATCGCCGGGGATGCCTGCCTGGTATCGTCCCAGCTCCTGTTCAATATCGTCGACCTCATAACAGGCGGAAATGATGCGCTCGGCCAGAGGGCCCGCTTCTTTGTCCAGGGCTGCGACCTGTTCCATATCTTTTCTGATTTCAGCCAGCGTATCGATAACATGCGCGGCAAAGAGGTTGCTGGCCTTTTGGGTATGCTCTACCAAGAGGCTGGATACTTTCAGGCGCTCTTTCTCCAGGTACAGTTGTTCATCCTCTCCCGTGAGCAGCCGGGCGTTTTCAATTTCCTCAAGTTGAAAACGGAGGAACTCCCTGTGCTGCTCCTTACCATGCTCTTTTTCCAAAAGCTGGCGAACTTCACTGGAGAGCTTCTGCCACCTGGCAAACAGTTGGCCAAAATGTGCCCGCATGGGCAGCAGATTCCCGTAGCTGTCTAAAAAGTCAAGCTGATGACGGCTGCTTAGTAGTTGCTGATTATCATGTTGACTGGCAATATTCACCAGTCCAACGGCCAGTTCACCTGCGATCCGTGAGGTCACCTGCCCGTCGTTGACGTACAACCTGCTCCGCCCCTGACTGGTAATTACCCGCCGGACGAGGCACCCCGTACCATCCCGCAAGGACAGCTCTTCCAGGACGGTTAACAGATCTTCATGGGTGGGATCGACATCAAAAATTGCTTCAATAACTGCCTGCTCGCTCCCGTTTCGTACCCAGCTCGCGGAGCTCCGGCCTCCTCCCAGCAGATGTACGGCCTGGAGAATAATCGATTTTCCGGCTCCGGTTTCGCCGGTTAACACGATCAGCCCTGTTTCCTGTTGAGATAAATCAAGGTGGAGGCTGTCAATGAGGGCCAGGTTGTGTACACGCAGTTGATGTAACATTATTCCAATAAAAAAAGGTTGTTGTTTTATTCACCTATATATTCCTTGACGCTCATCCCCTCAGACTGTATCCTCCTAAATATGCATTAGAATTATATTATGCCTGGAGGTAACGTGTCCACTACACCACAACTGAGCGCTAGCCTGGAAGATTACATAGAAGCTATCTATCACATTGTTGAAGAAAAAAAGGTCGCCAGGGGCAAGGATATTTCCTCACGACTACAGGTCAGCGGCCCTTCTGTCACAGAAGCCCTGCGAGCTCTGTCCAAAAAGGGGCTTATCAACTATGCTCCTTATGAGGTCATTACCATGACCGATCAGGGCAGACTCATTGCCGAAGACGTTATCAGCAGACATACTGCGCTCAAACAATTCTTCACCAGTGTCCTTGCCATTGAAGACGAGATTGCCGAAGAAGGCGCCTGCAAAATTGAGCATACAGCACCACCTGAGATTATAAACAGAATGGTGCAGTTTATCAAATTCCTTGAAGTATGCCCCCGCGGAGGCGAGGAACTGATCATGGGCTTTGCCAATTTCTGCGAAAAAGGCGAACCCAAATACTCCTGCAAGAAATGCGTGGCCCAGTGCCTACCCAATCTGGTTGACGATCTGTAGATCACCGTTAACGGAGAACATCATGCTGTTCTCACTCATGCGAAGCGCCGTCCCCTAGGCACGTCCTGCAGGTATCGATAATCCGCGTGTGCCTGTCGACTATTGTTTGCAACAAAAAATGCGCTTATAATAGCATACTCTGTTGATGACGCAATGGACATGTTATAAGAGTTCTTCTTTTCCTGACAGGTAGCACAGCATAGAGACCATAACCGAACTCCTGCCATCTGCCTTCTGGTACATACCCATGCCCGTTTTTGAGTACACAGCCCTGGACACCACTGGGAAAAAACGTAAAGGTATCCTCGAAGCAGACTCCCCTGCAACCGCGCGTCAAAAAATCCGCAGTCAGGGGAATTATCCTGTTTCCATCAAGGAAACCTCAACCAGAAAAAAACAGCAAGGCTCCCTGTTATCCATGCAGATCGGGCGTGGAGTCAAACAGGAAGAGATCAACATCGCCACCCGCCAACTGGCAACGCTTCTGGGGGCTGGTATCCCCTTGATACCGGCCCTGGACGGGTTGATCCAGCAAACAGATAACACCATCCTCAAAAAAAGTATTGCCCAAATAAAGGATGCCGTCAATGAAGGCAACTCCCTGACCTTGGCGATGGGAGAGCATCCACGCCTGTTTTCAAACATCTATACCAACATGGTCCGCGCCGGTGAAGCTTCTGGTTCCCTGGACGTGGTCCTGGAACAGCTGGCCGAGTTCCACGAAAACCAGCAGGCTCTTCGCTCCAGAATCAAGGCTGCCCTGACCTACCCCTGCATCATGGCTATTGTCTGTCTTCTCGTCCTGACCGGTCTTCTGACCTATATTGTTCCCAGCATCACCTCGGTATTTGAGGAGTCCCAGCACGCCCTACCGCTGCCCACGATCATTCTTCTGGCAGCAAGCGATTTTATCAAACAATATTGGTGGCTGTTGGCAGGACTCCTCGGCGGACTGGTCGCAGGGTTACGGTTCTATATCCATCAGCCTCAGGGGAAAAGGCAATGGGACAGGTTCAAACTAACCTTGCTCCCTTTCAAGGATCTGAACCGAAAAATCACCTCTGCCCGCCTGGGCAGGACTCTTTCCAGCCTGCTAACAGCCGGCGTGCCCCTGACAACTGCCTTACAGATCGTGCGGAGCATTGTCAATAATGTCATGCTGGCTGAAACCATTGACGAAGCCTGCCTGGAGCTGGAAAAAGGTCGGAGTCTTTCTCAATTTTTCAAAGGGAGTCCATACATACCGCCAATGCTGGTGCAAATGATGGGCGTGGGTGAACAAAGTGGTACCCTGGATGCAATGCTCGGCAAGGCGGCAGATGCCTATGAAAGGGAAGTGGAATCAAAAATAATGGCCCTGACCTCGCTGATAGAACCGTTCATGATCCTGTTTATGGGCGTGGTGGTCCTCTTTGTCGTCGTCTCCATCCTGCTGCCGATTTTTGAAATGAACCAGCTCATCAAGTAGGAGCCGGTCCGCATTTGCAGTGCCGCCTACACACCTGTTAGGAGAAAAAGATATTCTCAAATTTCTGAGTTACCTTAACTCACTAAATATTGTGGTTAAAGCATGACAGCTTTCTACTCTCTTGAATCAAGTCAACAGCAATACTCATGATTGTATCAACCAGCAAAAGCACTACATTCTCAATAACTATGCCTGCTACACAAACTTTTTCCATGGCAAGGCTGGTCACGCGTTGTAATGCCTCCGCCAGGTTAAGGCCCCTCATTTCCCTGCTGCAGGCATAAAAAAGCTTCCAAGGGTCCTTGGATCATCATGACAGCGCTGCTCAAACGACAGGAATATGTACCGAGACATAGCGATTGTGATATGAGCTAGCATCCCGTCATAGCCATGTAACGGGGTTTCTTGTTCAAGGTTCAGATAGTCTTTCATCATTTTAAAGAACCCCACAATGTCCCGACGTTTACCGTAAACACGTACTCACTCTTCATCGGGCAAATCGATCCTGGTCGACATTACAGCCAGCCATTTACGTTTTGCATGGTGACAAGCAAAAACGATTTTGACTTTTTACCCTTGTTTAGTTTCCTTTACTACACTGGCTAGTATTTTTTCTTTACCTGGTCTTTTCTTTTTCTTTCAACTGGGAAAACAACCTGCCAGGAGTCAGAAGTTTTCCCTGATAACGATAGGACACTTGGGGCATATTCTTAGCCATGCAGATAACAGGCAGGTAAAGTGGCCCCCTTCGTCAAGACAAAAATAAGTTTTTTTGGTGTAAATCTTTTCTTATTGATCCTCCTTCCTTAAACTTGATTCCGATATGTTATAGGTTGTCCTCTGAGGAGATAAGGATATTTTTTATGCTCTGGATGAGGTTTGCTTGGTTTCTGGCTCCCATCACCGCGACAAATACTTGCACTTTGCCTAACTCACCGGTTCGGGGATCTATAATCTCTATGGTCTGACCAGTATAATCAACGAACAGCTTCTCGCCAGCTCGGTGTTCCTGGAGCATGACCACATCTAATTGCCCTGCCCAGTCACGGTAGCTGTGGCAAAACCAGCTGTATTGGCGACCCTCAGGGTGCTTTTCCTTGTATTCCTGCGATAACAAATGAAGGGTCACGTGCTTGCGCGACAGGAGTTCTTTATGCACTTCATGGAAATCATGAAGTGGACTGGAAACGGTGCAAAAAGTCGTTGTTCAAGGGCGGCATCGTCAAAAACTGCTGGCAGAGGCCAGTCCAATCCTCTATGCGTTGCTTCTCTCTGCTTTAGGTGTCCGGATTGGAATGGAATCAGTGTCCGCTTTCGTCTGGAATACGCAGGTTGTGCCTGTTTTGATTGGAAACCACCGATCATGTCCGGAGGAAGATGGGGGGAAATTGCGCTCTCAACCGCAGATTTTTTTCATATTTTCACGGTAAAAAGGCAAGAGTTCTCATTTTTTTGTAAAAAGTTATTTTAGGCCTTGCAAATTAAATTAGTATGCGCTAAAAAGAGAACGTGCATGACAAGTCCCCTTGAAAATGGAGTTCACTGTCCTGAAACGCCACAGGGCTCCACCTCCATGGTGTATGAGTATAGAAAACGACCGCACATCCTGATGTCATGCATAGCCTGGGAACACAAACTGTACATTCCACCCAAGGTGGATTATACAGATTCCAGGACCCTACCCAGAGACCCGGCTCACTCCTCCGGGTCTCTTCTTTTTTTAACTCCATAAATAAGGCACAGGGACAACGCACTCTGAAAGCAGAACATGTTGATTTGTCTCCGTGCTGCTCCCAGACTTCTGGTGACCATTGCGGATCATCTGAGACAATCTAGCGCGGATTTCTCATCAGCTCAGTTGGTCAATTTTAGAGTACTATTACGATACCAGGGTCAAAGATTGTGGTAGTGCACAGTGCAGGCAGTGCATTATATCGTAACCACTGTAACCACTTTAGCTGTCAAAACACTGTTAAAGAGGGGGCCGCTTGAGCTAACCTTATGCGCACATTTTATCAAAATATGCGTCTGCCTGCGGCCACCACATGTATCTGGTATTGTATATTTCTTTCAATGAGACAAAACGTTCATCAGAAATGCAGGCTGAGATGATGTATTCGCAGGGAGAATTTCCCTGCCCAGCATCAGTCTACAACACCTTCAGTGCCCAATGCCCACAGCCATAAGCGATACAAAGAAAGGCAAAGGAGTCGGTAATGACGCGGACCGACTTTCTACCGCGCAGGTTACGGATGAAATGGATGCAGATACACAGAACATATAGGCACCACACCACCAGAGTGCTCACAATCAGTCCAGAACAGGACGGCAGGTTATCGGTCTTAATGATTGAGATAATCTCAAAGAGAGGAAAGCCCATGGTAAATACCATAAAGCCAAGGACCACAAGCTGGATACTGAGTTGTTCCAGACGTGCCAGGCTGGGAAACCAGGAGCCGCCTGTTTTTAATTGTTTTTTGGCCTTGATGGCCTTCTCCTGACGAATATAGAGAGAGGCAGGCAAACAGGCCGCGCCGTGGAAGACGAACCCAATCACAGAACAAGAATGCAGGTAAAACATCTCGCTGGTCATGGTTTTCGTCTCCCACGCATGCACAGGATTCAGGTCGTGTTTATTTCCTCATCACAGGTACCGTGCACAAGCAAGCTAAGATGTACCACCAAGTCATGCAAGGATAACAGTTCATTCCACAAAACACGGCCCTTTCCCTGCATGCTTACAGAACGGCTTTAGCAACCTCTTCCGCCCATTCCTTGGTCTCGCCTTCCGCATCCCCAGGGTCACCGTCAATGCGCAGAGGCTCGTTCACGATCTTGGCACCAAGATCACCCATAGCTTCTTCCAATTTATCCACTGCACCACAAAAGTATTCGTAGCTGGTATCACCGCAGCCAAACAGGGCTACATTTTTTCCGCTTAACTGTTTTGCGTCACCAATCTGCTCATAAAAGGGTTCGAAATCTTCTTGAAACTCGATCTCATCATCGCCCCAAGTGGAAGAACCAAGCAGGGTGACGTCGTACTCACCACCTAACTCTTCAATAGTGGTATCAGTGACATTTTTAACCGTCGCTTCAACACCCTGCGCCTGCAGGACTTCACCGATGGTGTTGGCAACGGTTTCGGTATTTCCAGTGGTGGAACCATAAACGACTAATGCTTTAGGCATGACTCTCTCCTTTCATCAAATGTTTATTTTTTAGGTTATTATAGCTGTATGTTGCCTTCAACAGGGTAACATGATGCCCTTTCACAGTACACTCTCTTGAAAAGAGCCCAACCAAAAACCCTGGCGGAGACAACATCAGATACAATTTTTTCAGCTTGAGCGCCTTCTATTATTGGTGAGGCAGAGCGGCGCCCATACATCTTTCACATAAACAACGTCCTCGGGTAGTACACACCAGCACATGCGATCTGTTGCCCAGGATCTGGTATCCTTTCTCTCCAGTGCAGTAGACATGGTCCAGTGAAAGTCCCGTCGCCTGAAGAAGCTGCTCGAACAATTTGCCGGAACCAGGCTCTATGGCTGTCAATTCCGCTGTATGAATAATCATGTCGCTTTGGTTGTGGCAGGCGTTGCGCATGGCCGCAGTCAGCTCCATCGCCATGCTCATTGTAAAGCGTCCCTGCAAACGGAAATGCAACGCCTCCTTACCTGGTTGCCCTGAGTCCAACGTCGGTTTTGTCAAGCTTGTGCTCCTTTCACGGGTTGCGCGATCTGCAACATTAAAATCAGCTAAACATATTAAGACCGCCTAATTATTTGACAACATTTTTTGCACCTGGACAACCTTTTTTACCCTACAGATGTCTTACACAGCAGGCATCGTCCAAACACGACACCTTATACACATGTCTGCAGCCATAACAGCTCAAAGGCTGTTATGAGGTAACTCCTCACTGAGGAGTTACTCTGAATATCGCGGGCTGCAATCCCGTTACTGCTTTCAGGTTGCCCAAATCCGGGCAAGCGCGGTTGGCCGCTATAGGTACTCTATGGGGCCAATCACGATCACCCAAATCTTCTCACATGAGACACAAGAGTCTAGATACATCCTGGTCAATGAGATTACACCATACTGCTTGTCTCATCAAAAGCTGGTCAATATCTGGGTGTTTGCGGACGCTCACGAAATCAGATTATAGGGCTCGCGAAGCAACTTAGCACTGACTAATATTTTTGGCAATAATTTCTGGTCATATATCGCATTTTCTCACCTAAAAAAAAGATACAAGGCGATCTTAGACGATCCCCACTCAATGCCGTTTACTCCTCTTCAGCAGCTTCTTTTATATCTCCCACACCGCTGGGCTGGAGGGTGAACAGATGAAAAAAAACAGCAACGGCCGAAAACCAAACCACGTAGCACGTTATACCCCAACCCCAATAGAGGAGAGAGTCAGTCTAGGGGCAAAAACAGCACATACGTTCATATTACTGCAGGTGATCTCGCGCACGGGGGCAGGCAAGTCTGCCCTCCCTGATACCTTTGGCTGCTATACGAACTGCTTGAAATAAGCTATAGTCGCAGCCAACCCTTCTTCCAGTTTGACCTTGGGGCGCCACCCCAGGGCTTTACCGGCCAAACTAATATCCGGCTTTCGCTGAGTAGGATCATCGCTTGGCAAAGGCTTATATTCAATTACAGAAGAAGACCCTGTCAATTGAATAACTATTTCAGCCAGCTCCTTAATGGTAAATTCCGACGGATTGCCCAGATTAATTGGCCCAATAACATCGTCTTCTGATTCCATAAACGCGATAAAGGCATCTATCATATCTGACACATAACAAAAAGACCGTGTCTGACTACCGTCACCATAGACAGTTAACGGACGCCCCTGAATAGCCTGAACAATAAAATTGGAAACAACACGCCCGTCGTTAGGGAGCATTTTAGGACCATAGGTGTTAAAAATACGCCCCACCTTGATTTTCAGGTCATGTTGTCGGTGATAATCGAAAAACAAGGTTTCAGCACATCGTTTTCCCTCATCATAGCATGATCGGTACCCGACAGGATTGACCCGTCCCCAGTAGGATTCTGGCTGAGGGTGGATCTCAGGATCTCCGTACACCTCGCTGGTCGATGCCTGAAAGACCTTAGCTTTGACCCGTTTTGCAAGCCCCAGAATATTGATGGCGCCATGCACACAGGTCTTTGTCGTCTGAACAGGATCAGATTGATAATGTATGGGCGAGGCCGGGCAGGCGAGATTATATATCTCATCAACCTCTACATACAGAGGAAAGGTTATGTCATGCCGTACAATTTCAAAGTTAGGACGCCCTATCAAATGATGGATATTTTCTTTATTTCCTGTAAAAAAATTATCGAGGCAGAGAACATCATTACCTTGTTCGACCAGACGCTCACAAAGATGAGAGCCAAGAAACCCGCTCCCTCCTGTGATCAGTATTCGCTTGCCGGAAAAGAGCATACTCCCTCCATTACTTGTGGTACATACAACGATGCTATGGTCACAATGTACCTGCGACATATGATTTCTCTGACATGCTCCCGGAACCAGAGAGTCTGTCAAAAAGAAAACATCATGCCTCACTTCTGCAAACCATTCCTTATTTACTGTGGCTCATCGCCCACAAATCCCTGCGCGCCACCTGGGATTTTACACTGTCTCCGCAACACCAACCAAAGAAATCTGTACTCTTGACTACCTTTTCGTGCAAAAACTGCTGTCTGGTTTCGCAAAGAGAGGAGGTATGAAGAGTTCCTTCTTGTAGAGCGTTGTTGTCCCTCAGACAGGGGCCGACTAAGAAAGTCATCCCTATCCCCATGGTAACACGGTTGGCCCCCAAAAACTGGACAATGTGGTAAGCTATAAGTCAGACCACATTCAGGAGGATCTGACAATGGGTAAAAAACGCAAAACACACAGTCCACAGTTTAAGGCAAAGGTTGCTTGAGCCGCCATTCAAAACGACGAAACAATGTCTCAGATCGCCAGCAGATTCGGTGTCCATCCCACCATGGTTTCCAACTGGAAACGATAAATGATCGAAGGTGCCGCCGACATCTTTGACCAGAACAACAAATCCAGGAAACAGACGGAAGCCCAGACCGATGAGTTTTTTCGCCAAATCGGCCAACTAAAGGTGGAAAACGATTTTTTAGCACGAAAGCTCGGCAGCTGACTCTAAAACAGCGCCAAACAATGATTGAAGTCAAAAGCTGAGCATATCCAGACAGTGCAAGTTATTGGGCGTCAGCCGGTCGTCTTACTCTTATCGCCCAAAGCCCATACAACAAGAAAACTTGGACTTAATGCGAAAACATGTATCTTGTGGCGATCATGGACTGGCACAGCCGCAATTTCTTGTCTTGGCGGATTTCCAATACACTGGATTCGACATTTTGCATAAATGCCCTGGAGGAAGACATAGACCGTTTTGGACCTCCTGATATTTTCAATACTGACCAGGGTCACCAGCAACGCTGTTACCCAGGTTCTCCGGACAACCAAGTGTCCATCGGCATGGATGGCCAAGGCCGTTGCCAGGACAATATTATTGTAGAGCGGTTATGGTGGACTCTCAAGCACCAGTACATTTATCTACATTCATTTGAAAGCGGCAGGTCGCTCCCTGTCGGACTTGCCAAGTGGATCCAGTACTACAATTTGGCAAGAGGCCATTCTTCTCTTGACGATAAAACCCCGGATGAGTTTTACTTTGGTTTGCCTTACCCGTTCGCCGAGGCTGCCTGATGCCAGTTTTTATTTTTCTCATCTCAGGGCTTGTAGCTTATCCCACCCACCTGGCTGGCCAATTAATTGGGTCCACCGCCGTGACAAAGGGGGTACTCCAAATGAACAAATTGATCGTGTTGTTCCTGACGTTTGCTTTAGGGGTGGTTTATGCCAAAGCGACAGACATGCACTTTGTTCAGGCTCCGGTATCGGCAATACTTGAAGACAGGGGAGAGGGTATACTTTTATTGGGAGACCAAAAAATAAAACTTACCTTTGCTGCGGGTGCCATAAACACTTCTTTTGGGAAAAACCGTGCCCTTATTTACCTTTCCAATGGCGTGATCGACCCGTTTGGCAGTGAGCTGGCAGGGCAAATTGAGCGGGGAGAAAGGCACCTAGTTGAGATACATATCGATGAAAAAGGTGATGTATTGGGATTTAACCTTGGCAGCGACATAAACAAAAGCGGTGCGTTAATGGGCCTTAATGCTGCCCCTCTAACTTTTAAACCCGAGCTGCTAAAAGGTGATCGGCTTTCAGGAAAAGTTTTCAATACGGAGCCGGTTTTAATGTCCGTTGCAGATCGCAAAATAGAAATCAAGATTGATGCCCGTTTCTCAACTGCATTGCTGAAAATTGGCGCCAATCGTTCCAAACAAAAGGAGGGCAATTCGTTCCAGCCGGTTGCAAAGAAGAAAAATAGAGCCTCCAAGCCTATCTGGAAAAATGCCAAAGCCGCCATGGATAGAGCCTTAAAGGCTGCAGGTAGCGAGGCTCAGCCCTTAACCATTAATTTTATGGCCATCGGGGAAGAGAGGCTGACTTTTAACTATTATGCCAGTGCCACAGATAAAACCCTCAAGCAGATATATATTTCAGGTGACCGGTTGGATCGGCCACGTGTCCACGACCCAATGGGACAACACTGCCCCCCACTTGCTCTTGAAAATGTTAATTTTGATATCGTGTCAAAAATATTCAGCGATATGCAAAAGCGAACGGACAGAGGTTGGAGTATTGCAGTCAATCTTTGCAGGTGGCCACCCACAAATTGCAAAGAAACAGTATGGCAAGCTGCCGCTACATATCTGTATGAGTATTTAATAGTCATTTATTCCATTGATGGCAACATAATCGATATTCAGAAAGGTACTGCCCAAAAAGGTTCAAGCTAAGCAACCTTTATAGATCGTCGAATTATCCTTTGATTTTTATACAGGTTGGATTTTTTTTGTTAAACCTTGGGATACATCTTAAGGGAGATAAAAGGAAAAAAAAATGAATATTGTTAGACCTTTTTTAGCGCTAATATTGGTATTGACACTGTCGTCATGTGTAAATCAGATTACTTCAGTGACAAGTACCAAAGAAGTAACTGTGGAGGATTTAGCCACAAAATGCAACGAAGGTGACATGGATGCATGCTTTAGAGCAGGTCATACCTATAGATACAGCGCACCAATTGATTTAGACCTTGCAACCAAATACTATATATCGGGCTGTGATGGTAAAAATCAAAAAGCCTGCAAAGAACTCTATGAGATGTATAAAGAGTTACTCAGGAAAAAAGAGTTTGCAAGGGGACACCCGACAATACTGGACATATATGGCAGATCATGTACTGGGGGTTATGGGCCTGCCTGCTCATCAGTGGCATATAACTACGAAAACGGAAAGGGTGTAGATAAAAACCAAATCAAAGCCCTTGCATTGTACGAAAAGGGATGTAACTCAGGGAGTCGTGTGGGTTGCGACCATGCCGGTGACATATATATGAAAGGAAAGCATGTAACTCGAAATCCAATCAAGGCCAAACATTTTTATGAAAAGGCCTGCGGTTGGGGTTACGTAAATTCCTGTGCAGAACTAGGTCTCATGTATCTCAAAGGTGATACTGTTAAAAAGGATATTAAGAAAGCCTATACCTATTTTGTAAGTTCTTGCAGTGGGTCTATAGTCGACAATGACACCACCGGATGCTATAATCTAGCCAAAATGTATGAAAAAGGAATAGGTTGTGAAAAGAACGAGGCACAAGCGACCAAACTGTACAGTCAAGCTTGTCGCAGGAAGCCAAGAATCGGTGATGCATGTGTAAAGCTTGCTCGCGCTTACCAGACTGGCAAGGGTGTCCAACTGGATGACAACGCCGCCCGAGAATACTTCCGCTACGCTTGTGACCTCGGTAATTTTGAAGGGTGTGTGGGCTATCATAGCGACGGGTGCGATCGACTTAAAAACCCACTTGCTTGTGAATGGTTGAAAAAGCACGATTTATACTGATAATCTGTTAGGCTGACAATCATCTATTTTCTGCTAATACATACAACTGGTCCGTTTATTTGGGCGGTGGACCCAATTGATTGGACAGCCTGATGGGTGGAATAAGCTACAAGCCCTGAGAAAAAAAAAGAAATAGGCATCAGGCAGCCCCGGCAAAGGGGGAAGATAAACCGAAGTAAACCTCATCCGGGGTTTTGTCGTCAAGAGAGGAATGGCCTCTTGCCAACTTGTAGTATTTGATCCACTTGGCAAGAAAGACACGGAGCGACCTGCCGTTTTCAAATGAATACAGATAGATGTACAGGTGCTCAAGGGTCCACCATAACCGCTCTCCAAAAATATTTTCTGGCAACGTCCTCGGCCATCCATACTGATGGATACTTGGTCAGTATTGAAAATATCAGGTGGTCCAAAACGATCTATGGCTTCCTCCAGGGCATTTATGCAAAATGTCGAATCGGATGTGTTGAAAATTCGCCAAGACAAGTGTAAGCGCCTCATAAAGTACTTCTATTTTTTCTCACAGGCATGAGGCATGATGAATTTTCTCATCAACTCACCTTAGCTCAAGGAGGTATCCCATGCCT